>OFSE01000156.1_pt1 | contig 23376 bp, 54 predicted proteins | sample 1543261 | NCBI WGS metagenome assembly OFSE01 (sample SAMN07774225, study PRJEB24372) | wastewater metagenome | isolation source: Exp Tend VB 50WW | collected 2016-02 | reverse complement strand
CAGCACCACGAACGCGAGCGCATCACACCGCGGTCGCTCGAAGATCGTCGCGCCAAGATAGCTGTAGACCGAGCGGCAGCAGAGGCGAAGGCGCGTATCATGGCACACGCGAAACCATACACTGCTTCACACAAGTACGACGACGCGGTCGAACATTTTGCAGAACTGTACGGTTACGCGCGCGGGCGCTTCCTTGCGAATCGCTTGTCACGCATGATCCGCAACGTCAATGATTCGTGTCTGTCGCATTTTCGTGTGGCGCGTGTAGACACGTCGGAAGTGCTGGAGTATTATGTCACTCGCGAAAGCGGGTGCTGCGGCAGCACTGACGAAATCTTCGAGTTCACAGACACCGCTACAGGCGCAAAAGAAAAGTACATGATCGGATTCAACTATGGTCACTAAACTGCTACTCGCTATCACCCTTGCGTGCACCACGTGTGGCGGCACGCCACCTGCGCCACAGCCCGAACCTGAAACGTGTCCGGCTGAATGCGCTGTACAGTGGTCCGAGCGTCACTGGCAAACCTACGCTACAGGCAAAACGATTTCGGGTTCGTGGCGCTATCTTGATCACGAGGTCTGTGACGACCGCTGCAGATATCGCGGCGAGCCGCCGACATGCAATGTGCAACTCGAGCCGGTGCGTACACGCGCTCGCCCGATTGTTGAGGCTGCAGCTGATGGCGACCGACCCTGACAAATCCGCGTTGTGGTTGTCGTTTGCACGCAGGACCAAGGGCGGACACTGCGTCACAGACTACACGCGCCTTGCCACGGCCTTGGAGGCCGGGCCGGTGCCTGCGGGTGTCGCCTTGTACGCGACCCGACAGCGAGCCAAGGAGGCGGTGTGGTGGGCACTCAACCGACCGACGCGTCCGCCGCCCGACCACCTTGTTCCTGCAGCGACCACGTGACGGGTCGCACGTGCTTTGGTGCTTGACTCCCCGCGGACGGTGTGCGAGACTGCGTGAACCATGACGAACACCACCTGGACCACTCTTGCCACCATCGACACCACGAGCGGCGCCCGCGTCACTGTCACCCACAAGGGCGGCCGCGCCTGCAGCGTGACCGTGGGTCGCGTCACCAGCGACGCCGCGGACATCGGCCCGCGGTACTTCAACCTGGATTCGGACGAGGCGCTCGCACAGATGTGCGAGGCGATCTGCCAGGCCCGCGACGTGATCGCCGCGCATCAGGCCGCGTACGACGCCCGCGAGATTCAGCGCGCAGCGCAGCGTGACAAGCCCCGCGCGAACAAGCCGGCCGGCGGGCTGCGTGAGCTGGCCAAGCGCGACGCCGCCAAGAAGGGCGGCGACGAAGCGGTCGCTGCGCTCGTGTCCACGCAGGCCATGCGCGCGGCGGCCGCGCCGAAGTCGGACCGGTCCACGAAGGACCAGGAGATCCGTTCCAAGATGAAGGGTAAGTGACGACCCTGCCCTTGTGCGAACACCGTCGCGACTCACGATAAGGACGTGGCAGACGTTAGCAGTTTACTAGGGCGCACGCTCACAAAGATCGATCGCATCGAACATTGCGGGTTCGATGCGGTCGCATGGCATTGTTTGGACGGCACATCGTGGCTCATGTGTTACGAGCCGGACTGTTGTGCAAGCGCGTATCTTGACGACGTGTGCGGCGATTTTTCAGACCTAATCGGCGAGCCGCTTGTGTTGGCTGAGGAAACAACGTCGGACGGATCGCGCGACCAGGACATGCCCGAGTCACGCACATGGACATTTTACCGCTTCGCTACAGTGCGAGGGTATGTTACCCTTACCTGGCGAGGCGAATCGAACGGGTATTACTCGGAGTCGATCAGCTTCGTTGAAACGACCACGTGACACAGGACAGACTATGAGCATTCTTGACAAGTTGGTAAATCTCGAAAACACAGCCGCGTCCCTCGTGACGACCGCTGATCACATCATGTCGACCGTGGGTCGCGGGCGGCCGCGGTGGCACCGCTGGCGTGCACTGCGACTGCGTGTCCGTGCGACTCGCCTTGCAGTTCGTGGCAACGCAGCGAAAGCGGCCGAACTCCGCACACGCGCTGCGGTGCATCTGGCCCACGCGATCGGCTCGGAGAATCTTACCCGCGGCGTGTGCAAGCCGTCCGACACGGCAGAGCTCAAGGCACTGCTCTTGGGAGTTGAGCCGCTTGACCAAGCGCTTGACACGACGCCGTGAATCGGTTAGACTAGCCTAGAAGTCAGATGAGTTCAAACGCTCGTGGTGGGCGACTGGGGCCCGGATGCCAATGGTGGTGTCCGGGCCCTTTTTATTGAAGACCATGGACGACGATAACGATTCCGACGAGCTTGAGCTTTTCGACCCCACCTACGTGCACGCACGCCAGCACAACGAGCAACACGCGCTCGGCACATTCTCGCTCGAGAACGACACGGGCGGATTAGTCGTCAGCGATCCGTGTTACGAGGACGGCACGTGGTGCACACACAGCGTGCCGAACGCTGCGTCGGGTCAGTGGCACGCTTTCACGGAGCGCGCAGACTGCGGCGACTTGGGGCTGCGTATCGCTGCGCTCGAGGTCCGTCACGAAAGCGTCGCGGACATGCGCACGCTGACGTGGACCGAAGCCGAAAACGGCGCAGGTGTCGATTCGGGGCAGTGCGGCGTTTGGCGTGCGGACACTTCGCTCGGACACGGCGAGTATGGCGAGGAAAACTCGTTCTACGATCGTGCGTGCGAAGCGACTTCATATCCGCCGCCGCCTGTGTCGTTCTCGTCGTATGGTCTATCGCGCGGCTCGGTGATGCCCGAAGGTGCAGTGTCCTCGTCTGGATTCGGCGACGGCGGGTATCCGATCCTCGTCGCATGTGACGACCAAGGTCGCTGCGTGGCGGTGCGCGTGGAATACATGGAGCCCACGAACACGGTGGTCAACGAAGCCGACGCGCTGCGCAGGCACGCGGCCGACGTTGCAGCGGAGCGCCAGCGTGTACTCAATATGTACCGACCTTGACACAACGCGCGAGCGGTGGTACTTTGCTGACACGGGGCGTCGGCAAGTGGTCCAAGCCAGCGGCCTTTGATGCCGCCATTCGCGAGTTCAAATCTCGCCGCCTCTATCGGAGCAACACATGTTCACACGCGAGAGAATCGAAGCAGCGCTCACGGGATTGCTCGGTCGTCCCATCACGATCGAAGCAGCCATCACCGAGGCGATTACTTTTGTCGACAGTCTGAGCCAACCGACTGACGATGAAATCTTAGCCGAGGACAAGTACGGTGATGTAACGTTTTACGTCGAAGAAGACGGCGGCGTCAACTGCTACGAAATCGGATGGGGACACGGCGGCGGACCGCCCATGCAGGGCGAGTATTCGCAATACGAGAGCCTCGCAGATTTCTCCGCACGCGGCTGGGGTCTGTATCTCAACAACGACTTGCACGACGGATTCAACTCGCTTGACGAGCTCATGTCGTCGCTCGGTGACGAGGTGTACTTGTCGCTCGAGGACTACCGCGCAGGTCGGTCCGTGCCGATCGCATCGGTCATCGACGCTGCTCGTGCGTGGGCCAAGTTGCCACCACTCGCAGAGACGCCCGAAGCCGAAATCACCAACGAGATCGATGACGACGACGAGGAGACCGAATGAACGCGCCGCTGGTAATCGAATACCTGCGCACTCACAGCGCGGCCGAACTGTTCGCAGAGCACGGCGTTCGTGTGTCGCCGAGTAAAACTCGGACCTACAAAGCATCGCTGAATTACGATCAGATTCAGGCGCGCAACGATGACCCGCTGGCGTGCGAGTGTCGCGGTCTTGTGGTTGCCACGCGTGACGGCTCGCCCGTGCCAATGGACGGACCGTGCGGTGACCTCGTAGTGCTGGCGCGTCCGATGGATCGCTTCTTCAATCACGGCCAAGGTGCGGCCCACGTCGTCACTGACGAAGAGCTGCGTGACGCGGTCGTGTATGAGAAGCTTGACGGCACGCTCTGCATCGTTTACTGGGACCCGCACGCGTGGCACTGTATCAGCGAACCTGGCCAACCGATTGCAACCAACGAAGGTGCGTGGTGCGTGGCAACCCGCAGCGTGCCTGACGCAGACGAACCCGTCGACGGATTTCGCGACGCGACGTTTCGGTCGCTGTTTGAGTGCGCAGTGCTTACCACGTACAAGGATACGTGGGTCGGCTTTTGTGCCAAGCTGAATCCCGCGATGACGTATTGCTTTGAGCTGTGCTCGCCGCGCGCGGGCTCCGGTGTCGTACAATACGCAGACAACTCACCGCACCTGCTCGCGGTCCGTCACAACGTGACCGGCGCAGAGGTGTGCGCGACAACTGTCGCAGGTATGCTCGGCCTCGTCGCTGCGGAGTCGCATGAGATCAGCGCGCTCGATGCGTTGCTCGCGTTCGTCGAAGCCCGCCCCGCAACACAGGCCGAAGGTGTGGTCGTGCGACTACGTGGCAAGGGCGGGTCGTATCCGCGTGTCAAGTTCAAGAGCGAAGGCTATCGCGCTGCGCACGGGCTGTCGTCCGAAGCGGGCTCCTCGCCTCGCAACCTGCTGCGCATCATCCTCGCGGGGCAGTGGGACGACGTGGCACCGACCACGCGTCCGCACCTGCGAGAACGTGGCGACGGGCTGACAGCCGCACTGCGCACGTGGGCGGCTGCAGTCGACGTTGCATATGCAGCGCTGAACGCGGACGGCAAGGTCGAAGATCGCAAGACGTTCGCACAGGCAGTGCAGGCGCTCGGCTCGCGTTACCCCATGGGCGCCATGATGGCGATGTGGCAAGGTCGCGTAGCAGACACCGCAGAGTGGTTGCAGACGCAACGCCATACTGTGCATGGGTGGACCGACGCGTTCCTTGACAGGCTTGCAGAAATGATTATGGTGACACCATGACTTGCGGATGCTGCTATCGACCTCTCGAGGTTTGCGTTGCAGAAAAAGACATCGCGCGACTTGAAGCACAAGTCGAGCGTCTCAAGATTCGCGTCGAGCGATCTCTTTATATTGCAGGAAAGGCGTGCGAGTTTCTTGCGGAGTTGTCTAGCCTGTACGATGACACGGGCCGTGAGGCAGAAGCGATCATGTGTGATTGGACCGCCGAACCCGGCAGCGCAGGTGAGTGTGCAGCGAAACGTGTCGTCGAATATGTGAAATCAGTTCGAGGGTGATTCATCATGGCTCGCCTGTAATGGTGCAGGCGAGTTTGGCTCTGTGGTCCAGTGGCTAAGACGCGACCCTTTCAAGGTTGAGAACTGGGATCGAAACCCAGCAGAGTCATCGGAGAGACTTGTATGAACAAGCGTGAAATGGTGTGGGCGGCTGCGTACGCTCGAGCGATGGAGAGGCTTTGCGATCTCCACTACGATATCGAGAGTCGTACGATTGCGTACATGATTCCAGACGAGCGCGACGCGAAGATGGCGCGAGCGTACGCGGACCAGATCGCAGCGACGGTGGCTGATTGAGACCGCCACGACGCGCGGGCGGCCCTGGCGAGACCGCGATCGTAAATCTCGATTCTCGCGGTAGACGTCTGTGGGGTTGGTTCGTGTCTGGTCCTTACGAGGTCACAGGATTCCGCAAATCCACAGAGGCTCGCGATGACGCATTTGCGCACGGTTACGAGTTCGTAAAGCTAGAAGGTCGTGTTGACGAAGTCCGGCGCAAGGTGCTGACGCGCGACGAGTGGCGCAAGACGACCGCGCTCGAACGACTCACGTGTGAGCAATACGACGTGATGTATGACGAGCCGGATGAGCGCGGCGAGTTCGGCCGGCGACTTGTGGAAATCTACGAAGTCACGTTCGACTTCTGGAAAAACTCGCACGATCTCGTGATGCGTCGGCACATGGAGCTGCACCCGCACGCGGTGGGCGTGCGAGTCGTCTACGCTTGACGCGACGTTGCGAGTGTGATAGAAGGATTCAGATGGTCACGATCAACTTGATAGCAATCGGCTTTACGGTGATGGCGGTGGGGCAGTTCGTGTGCCTAAAAACTGCAACCGACCCGAGCAACGCTCGCATGTGGCAACGGGTGCTCGCTGTGTTCTGTAGTATGTTCGGCTGCGCAGGCGCCTTCATGGCCGCGCTCATCTCGTGGAGCGGCGGGCAGTGGGTTGGAATGGTGACACCGTGATCGGGACCTTACTACTCGGCGGCTTGTTTACTGCAGGTATGGTTTGCGCTGCAATTGCATGCACTGGTATCGCCCACGACAACGAGAAGTGGGGTCCACTCATCGTTACGTTTGGGTTTGTGATCGCAACAGTATGCGCATTGATCGGTTTGGTTAGCACCGTGCACGCAGTGGTCAGTGGCGAGGCTCCGAGCTTGACAGACAACCACATCGAGTATCGCGTTTGCGAAAGTGGCGTGTGCGGACTGTCGCGACGCATCGATTGCGAGGCACCATGAACGACGAAATCATGTGGGCATTGCTTGCGGTCTGGATGATTGCGGGCCAGTGCGCAGCTGCCGATATCACTGCTCGGCCCGAAGGGCGGAGCTGGTCGATTCGCAACTTCGCACAACTTTCATGCTGCATCTCGATCGTGGGTTGGGTGTTCGTGCTCACGGCCCTTGTGACGGGCGGCATGCACGTCACGTGTGACGCGGTGCAACCGTGACCGTGCGACTCGTAGCGTGGTCCGCGGTACCTGTGGGCGCGGTGGTGTGGGACGCGTCGTCTGCAGCAGGTGGCGACTCGTACGCGTCCGTGGCGGTGCGGTGGCCGGCGCCAGACGAGCACGGCCGCGACGGCGCGTGGACCGCAGTCTACGGGCACCCGTCTTACTCCGCGTCGTGCAACTGGGCAGGCCCAGGGTGGTCCGGGCCTACGGGTCCGACCGTGCCTGACTTCGCATGGGACGCTCACGACTTTGTCATGATGCGCGACGGTGTCGAAGTCATCGCAACAGGACTTACCGCAGACGAGTGCGTGTCGATCGGCATGATGACGCCCGTAGAAGTCAAAGCGTGGTGCGCGACGCGTGGTGCACCGCAGGCCGACGCGCCCAATACACGCAGCGCAGCAGGTCAAGCGGAGTACGATACACAAGTGCTGCAAGCACTTACGACGACACCACAACCCGCGGCTGCGTTGATTGACATCGCGGGCGGCACGGCCGCACAAGCGCGAACATCGTTGGCTCGGCTCGTCGAGCGCGGACAAGCGCAGGTGATCGGTGCAGGGCGTGGTACAAAGTACGCGCTCGGTGCAACTAAGGTGGGCGCGTGATGTCTGCAGAATCCGCACGAATATATCTGCGTGATCGGTGCACGACAGACGTGCGAATCAATGCGATGAATTACGCGTGTGCTCTCAATGAAAACGACAGCACGCACGCGCACCGCACAGGGGCTCGTCGTGTATTGCTAGAGGCATGCGCAGACCAAGTCGCGGAGCACTATGTACAAGGTACAGGTCATCTCGTCGTTGAACTAACCTATCGCCTTGCTGCGAACGCAACTGCTGCATCACTTGAGCGGTTATGGCGATAACTGCAGACCGCACGATAGACTCGAAACTGCGAGTCGCAGGTGCTCGCGGCAGATGGACTAACTCCAAACGCGAACGTCGCATCCGTGCGTTTGAGAAACGGCTCGGTCGCAGATTGCGACGCACACGACAGCGCCTCGCGTGGCAACGCGAACGGCAGGAGTATTGATATGGAAATTCGAGTTCATCCGGACACGGGCCACATCTCAGCGGAGGAGATTTCTTGCAGCGACATACATCGCCGTGCACACGTCCAGGCCGCGGTCGAGAAGTTGTCAGCCGACGCATTCATGATGAGTGTTGAGTTCAAGGCGACACGCGAAGCGGGCGAAGCAGTCAGGCAAGAAGTGTTGCGAGAGCTTCGCCAATTGGTGCAGGAGTTCGAGACTGCAGCTGTGACATGTCAGAACTACTACGGCTCGGCCGGCTATAACGGCGACGACGAGGACACGTGACGACGTGGTTCACTAGCGACCCGCACTGGGGTCATGCGAATATCATTCGCTATTGCTCGCGGCCGTTCGCTGACGTGGACGAGATGCACCACGAGTTGCGCGAGCGGTGGAACGCGTGCGTCGCCTCCGGCGACGAGGTGTGGGTGCTCGGCGATTTCGTGTTCGGCTCGGTTGAGTGGGGCGCACAAATTCTCGCGTCGCTCGCGGGCACGAAGCACTTGATTATGGGCAACCACGACAGGCATCGCCCGTCGAAATACATCGAGATGGGATTCGCCACAGCACGACAGGCGCACAAGCTATGGGTTGGCGATATGCACTTGCAGCTGCAGCACCGTCCGCCACCGTTGGATCAGAATCCGCCGAAGCTCATCACGTTGTGCGGTCACGTACACGAGCGCTGGGTATGGTCCAAGCAAACACGTACGTTGAACGTTGGCGTTGACGTGTGGGGCTTTGCTCCCGTGCGCTCGGACGTGGTCGTCAATCGCATCCGACACGAACTGAGGAGTGCGTGACGTGCACCCGTATGGCGCGCGCAAGTCATGTATTCGTATCGGCCTGCTCTCGAAAAGCGGGTGCCACACATACGGCGCACTCGCTGACACGACAGGCTTTGCACACAATCGCAGAACACACGGCAACCGCCGCAGCCGACACCGTACGCGGTCACGCGCACGACGACTCGCGCGAGAAGAGATACAGGCTGCGATTGACAGGACGTGAGATTTGTAGTAGGCTGTAGCCATGACCACGAAATCATTCGAGTTGACTCGCGCGATGAAAGTCGTGCTGCTTGACCTGCGTCGCCAAGAGACGGACCACGAGAAGCGACACGGATACAAGCTCCCCGGTTCGACAACGCAGTCCACCGTCGACGAGCTCGTTGCGTGCGGTCTCATCCGCGAGCGCACGAACGTCGCCACGGTCTTGACCGCTGCAGCCGTCGTCACACTCACGGTCGGCACGATGGCGTGGATCGTGTTCAGCAAACGCATCCGTGCATTCGCGGGTGTCGGTGTGCCGACGCTCGTCGGAGCCGGCCTACCGTATGCGGCGCGGCACATGCAGCGGCCGACATTTTACGCAGAACTGACCGCGCGCGGGCGCGAAGTGGCCGCGAGCATTTCGCTCGAGGCTTGACACGAAGTGAATCGGAGACACGATATGAACATGCAAGCTCAGACAACCACGGTGCGCGGAACTCTTCACCACTCCGACCTCGAAGGCGGACACTGGCAACTCATCGCCGCAGACAGCACGGTGTATGTGCTCGGCCGCAAGCTACCCGCTGCTGCAGACGGCACTCGCGAGACCATTCGCGACGGTGCACAGGTGCAGGTCACGGGCAAGACTGGTGGCATGTCGCTTTTCATGACGGGGCAGCCGCTCTCGGTTGATTCGATCGAGGTGCTGTGATGTGCGACGCGGGCGCAGCTGGTGAAGCCAACGAGTGGATGCGCATGTTCGTTGAACGCGAGCTCGAGGATCTCGGCGACCTGCGGTTCGCGTTCAACGTCAACGGCGAGCAGGTGCGCGAGTCACTCCGCGACCTGGCCACGCGCGTTGAAGTCAGCAGCGCAGCCGCCGACCCGCCTCGTGTGCAGTGGTACGCGGCGCTCGCGTTGGTAGCGGCCGCGCGAGCGATGGACGGCAAGCCAGGCTATCCGCCCGATCTGCAGCCCATGATTGAGTGGTTGCGCGGTGCGGCCGACGCGGAGCGCGAACTCGTGAAAGCAGAATAATCGCATGGCTGAGACACAACAAACCGACCGCGGATGGACGTTCTTTTTCGAGTTCGGCTGGCCCCTGCTGTGGCGACCGTATGTCGGTCGGAGTGGTCGCGTCTTGCGATTTGCGTGGCTTTGTTTTTCACTAGGCGTCGTCAAGGCGCCCGCGTCCGCTGCATTCGCATTCTGCATGTACGAGGATAAATGAGCCGAGAGCACAAAAAGAAACCTGGCGACATGGCACGCGCTCGCGCGAAGCACCTGCGCCGTCAGGAAATCCAGAACGCGATCACACGCGTTCGCACAGCAACAGAGGCAGAACTCGAAGAGGAATCCGTCACATTGCGACTGCACCATGTCGATGGTGTGCCGTGCGAGTGGGACCTCGAGCCATATCACGAGGGCGGCATGTGGGACGGGCATTCGTACCTGCTAAGCCTGAGCCACGACCGACTGCTCGTCGGCACGGTGTACGACAAAGACGGGCTCAAGGTGTGCAGCCATCGTGGCGTGGAATACGTACACGAGAACATGGTGCTGGCCAAAGCTATCCCGATGAACAGCGCAGCTGCCAGGTGGTCGCAATGATTGACTATTCCCAGATCGAGTTGCGAATTGCTGCCCGTATGCTCGACCCACAGGTGCTTGTGTGCGAGGCGTCGCAAGATCATCGGTTGCGGATCGTGATGGAAATCAACGGTCGCAAGCAAACCGTGTTTGCGCAGAAGTTCACCATTCACTCGGTCGTGAGCGAACCTCGCAGAGCGGTTGACACAACATCTGCGTCGTGATAGGATGCGAGCATGAAACGGTTTCTTGCAAGTCTCGTCGCAGCGTCTCTCGCGTTCGCCAGCCCCGCGTCGGCGAAGTGGGAAGGCCCATACAAGTGGTGCAAGTGTTCGCTTTCGGGTGGATATGGGCCGTGGTGTTGTAAGCCGATTGTCGGACCGCAGTGCTCACCGTGTCTGAATGGTTGTACGGGCAATGTGTGCAACGGACCGACGTTGGACCCCAATGGGGTGCCCGAGGTCTTCTGGGCGATGGTCGGCGACGGCGAGCAGTGCTATCTCGATCTGACGCGCGAGCGCAGCGTGGTCGGTGGCGATTGCATCGGCCTATACGCGTGGCAGTGCGCCGCAGATGGCACGTGTTCAGACAGCGAAGGTTTCGAGTGGGCTCGCCTGCAGTGTGACCCGTTGCCACGCGAGGCGTTTCATGGCATCGCAGAATGACACGATGCTTGTACGGTGTTGTAACGTCATAGCGTTAGACGGCAGTATAGTTCAAGTTGTTATCCGTGAAGACGGGCGTGTTGCTACGCGATCTCGCGGACTGGTTGTATGGGACAACCCTGCAACGATTGACGATGTGCGCACGCGTCATCACGGCGTGAACTGCTCGAGCGACACGTTGCCCGATAGCTTGACGCCACAACCGACGCCGCTCTTCGAGCGGTGTTGTCGCGGGTGGATTGGCCACGCGCTCGGACGGTGCTCTTGTGTTTGATGAAGTTGCGTGGCTCCGCACTGCGGAGACCGCAGCGCGTGTTGAAGCCGCTCGAGCTGAGCTAGACGAGGCGCGTGCACGCGTTGAAAAAGCGACGCCCGCGGGCTGGCCATGGCGCGTGTCGAAGCGTGGCAACCTTGTCACGCGCCGCGGCGATCCCATGATGCGCCCGCTCGGTGATCGTCGCTGGCGTCGCGTCCAAGCTGCCACCGCGTTGCGAGCTGTGGCGGACGCTATTTGGCACGCAGACCTGCGACTGCAAGACGCCGAAAAGCACTGGGCAAACGTGCGACCTGCGGAGCCCGGGCTCTTGTATGGTCACCCCGTGCCTGACACGTCGCGCGTGACGGCTCAGCAGTTCGCTGATGCTATCAACGCACAGCCCGATTTCTCTGCGTACGCGACGGCTGTGCCGACCAATACGGGCGTTGTCTTGACGTATCACGACGTGCCACAGCGAAGTGCGTGGACTATTGAGTGCGTGCCGTATTGACGACGGACAGGCACGCCACATAATAGCGGTGTGCTTACACGTGAATCTGTTTTGATGGTGGCGCAGCAAGGGCGCGAGGCGTGTCTTGACGGACGCGACGTGTCCCGGCTTGCTGAGTTTTTCGACCCCGCACAGTGGCCATTGCTTGGTGTCACGGCGCGCGATGATTTCGACGTGTCGAAGTTCACGCCGAAGCCGTGGACTGAGGCTGCGATCATCGAGCAAATGCGCGATGACGTGGCTTTCGGTTTTGAGAAGGCGCTCGATCAACGTGGCATCTCGTCAAGCCTCATGCACGACGTGGTGAAAATGTGGCTATGGGTCCTCGAGGATTCGCTGCAACACATGGACGAGTATGCTCAATACGGGCTCCCGCTCTTCAAGGCCGTTGCGGTCAAGTACGGATTTGACAATCCGATTGGCGACGACGACCCCGCAGGGCCACGGTACGCGTGCGATTACGACTACCAATACGATTACACCAATGACGACCGAGACACCGACGAGTGACACTCTCACATGATGTCCTACTACCAAGCTGCGCTCGAAAGCCGCGACCGCGAAACACCGTGCTCTGCGGACGACAACGACTATCGACGGTGGGCGCACGAATGCGACGAAGTACAGGTCGCATTCGAGATGCACCAACGCAGTCTCGTGACATATCGTAAACCTCTCGAGCTCTATAGATGGCTGGCCTACCGATGAAATGTCAACACTGCAATTTCTCAGTTGTCGGGCACGCGTACGTGACTGCGTCCGGCCTTTTCTTGCATAGAGAATGCGTCGCAGCTTCGCAACGTGCAGAGCGAGGTCTCTTCCACGCTTGTCCGCAGTGCAAACAAACAGGACGTATCAAAGATCCTGCCAACGCAAAAACAGTCCAACGTCAAGTCGACGCGCCCCGAGATGAACGCGGACATTACGACTGCGCCTATGGCGGCTGTCGCGGATGCGGTATCTGTACGACGGGCAAGGTGCTCGCTATGGTCACAGAGATCCCAGACACGACTTGTCCGCTGTGTAAAGGCGAGGGTTGGCTTGCGCATAAACCGAAGCCAATTACCGAGACCAAGATCGTTGGTTGGCAGTGAAACACGTCGAACTTTCAGATGAGCAAGGCCGCTCTGCGGACTCTTTAGTCGCGTGGGCGCGATACACGTCTGGCGCTCGTGGGTGTGCAGGTGCACGCGGTCCACGCGAGGCTCGAGTGTGGGCGCTCCGCGGGTTGGCGGGCACAGGCAAGACAACGGTTGCAGCGGAGATTGCTCGCCGACTAGCGACCGTGGGCACGCGCGTCGCTGTGGTCGCACCGACCGGCAAGGCTGCACATGTGCTCCGGACCAAGGGTATCGCTGCGACCACGATCCACGCAGCCGCGTATCAGCTCGTCGGCGACGGTGCAGACGGGCCGGAGTTCATTCTCCGGCGCGGTATCGCAGGCGACCCAGACGTGGTGATTTGCGACGAAGCCAGCATGGCCACCAACGACCATCTGATTGACTTGCTGTCGCGCGTGCCGAAGGTCTTGCTTGTCGGCGATCCGGGGCAGTTGCAGCCTGTGTCAGGGACACCGGTTTTGCACGCCGCCGAAGGCGTGGACTTGCTGCAAGTGCATCGCCAGGCGATGGACTCCGGCGTGGTGCGCTTCGCTCACGCGATCCGTGCGGGTGCGTCGCTCGCTGCGGCGATCAAGGTCGGCGCTCCGGACGTGGTTGCACGCCGCCCGCCGCATCTGCCCGGCGTCGTGCTCGTGTCGCGCAACGACACGCGCGTCCGCACCAACGCAGGGATCCGCAAGCAGGTGCACGGGCGCGTCGTAGACGCGTGGCCCGTCGCAGGCGACCGCGTGGTGTGCCTGACGAATCACTCGCGCGCTGCGCAGGCGCCTCGCTGGGACGACGACACACGCGAGTGGTGTGACGCCCCGGACCCGTGGTGTAACGGCACTGTAGGCGACGTGGTTCGCCGTGCAGACGACGCAGGCGACAGCACCGCGGCAAGCGCTGTGCACGGCTTTGTGGCGCTCTGCGACGACGGGCTAGAGCGCATCGCCCGCGCGTGGCTTCAACAGCTCACGGCCGGCACGCTGTTGCAGGTTGACGAGTGGGACCGGTCGCGCATGTCGGCTCGGTTTGCGTGGGGCTGGGCACTCACGACACACAAAGCACAAGGCTCAGAGTGGGATGAGGTTGCTGTGCTCGAGGACGGCTTCGGGTCGCCGGACGAGTTGCGTGCGTGGCGGTATACGGCGGCGACGCGGGCCGCGACAAAACTGTGGTGGGCAGTATGACGGACTGGGATCCAACGATGCCACTTGAAGACGTGGCAGCAGCTGTCAGTGCTGATATCGTCAACCGTAACGATCTCGCGTGGGCACGGAATACGAGCAACCCCATTGCAGTCGTCCGCGTTTCGGACGCGTCTGCAGCGAAAGCGATTCGGGCGTGGGCACGTGCACATAATCTTGAAGCGGTTACATCGAAACTTGACACACATGAACGTGAACGGCGCAAGGCTGTCATAGCTCGAGCCGTGCGCAAAGCCCGACCACTACCAATTTTCACCACGGACATTCGCGTTTACGCGTGGAGTAGCAAAGCGTGGTTATGACGATCGAGGAAATCTTGCAAGGTATGGACGACGAGACCCGATCGTGGCTGGATTATTTGCAGCGGGCTCCGCACAAGCGCAGATACCATATCAGCAATGCAGGCAATTTGTGTCGTCACGTTGGCGTGTGCGGTGGCAAGTGTGGCCATGCGGTGATTTGGGATACCTCGCGTCTAGGCGATCGCCGCACTCGCAAGCGTGCAGCCAAAGTGCTGTGGGATCTCGCGCCCGCGCCTTCATGTCCGCCCGCGTTTATCGTGACGATGCAACTGCCTGGCGTGATTCACTCGGTCAAGGTTGATATTGTGCTTGACGTGTAACGCGGTAAGCTTCGCGGGTGACGACAGCATGGCGAGACTCAAAGACCGCGGTTGACTCCGACGATGTCGTCAACAAATCTGGTGTGGCCGGCGCGAGTGTTACCGAAGCGCTCGACGCGCTTTCGGGTGCAGTCGGGGGTAGCACGGACGACATCACAAACGCGTCGGGCGTGTCTGGCACCACCGCGAGTGACGCGCTCGACACGCTTGCGAGCAACCTGGTTGCAGAAGCGTCGACCCGTGCCGCTGCAGATCTGCTGCTTGCACCGCTCGCATCTCCCGTGCTCACCGGTAACCCGCGAGGACCCACACCTACGCTCGGCGACAATGATACGTCCCTCGCCACTACAGCATTTGTCGCAGCGGCTCTCGCCGCGGCACCTGCGGCTGCGTGGGGCGGCATCACCGGCACGCTGAGCAACCAGTCCGACTTGGTTGCTGCTCTCGCTGCAAAAGCGGCATTGGCGTCGCCGACGTTTACAGGCACACCTGCAGCACCGACTGCAACGCCAGGCACTTCGACCACACAGCTAGCGACGACTGCGTTCGTCACGACTGCCGACAATCTCAAAGCACCACTAGCGTCGCCGACTTTCACCGGTACACCTGCCGCTCCTACTGCGGCTCCGCTCACGGGCGGCACACAGCTTGCAACAGCAGGTTACGCGGACGCAGCAACGGCAGCGGAGGCAGCAGCACGCATCGCAGCCGACGCACTAAAGGCACCGCTCGCGTCTCCTGCACTAACCGGCGTGCCAACTGCTCCAACCGCAGCGCCCAGCACTAACACCACACAACTTGCGACAACAGCATTCGTTACGGCTGCATCGAAGATTGTTTATTTTACCGTCACTTTTGACGGTACAACTGTTAGCAACAACAATGGTTATATTGTCGTACCCGCTCCGGGCGCAGGTACAATTTTATCGTACTCGATTGCCTTCTATTCTCAAACCAGCAGTGACCTCACAATTTACGCAAGTCAGTCCGGAATTTCTTATTTTCCAGGAGCGACTATTACGTCTGCTAATAATCCCGGAGAAACTGTCAGCGCATCACCGGTAGGTGCAGTTTACGCAGCCGGCGCAGGCATTGAATTCGAGATCGCTACTACTAACCTTGCTCCTGGTGTATGCACCGCTATGGTCAAGTACCAACTCGACTAACGAGAATACAATGAAACGCCACATTACATCGATCCTCACAGCTCTTACTTTATTTACTACGTCCGCGTGTGACGACAAGGAATGCGTAGTTCCGCGAAATGGACAAATCGGAGTTGAACTCAGCGCAACTCTCACGCCTGCAGAGTATAGCGCTGTACTCTCTAAATGCGTCTCGAAAGAGACAACCATCCCGGTCACCTATGACAATTGGCTGGATGGTGAACCGAGTGCATTTCTCGTTCTCGAGGCTCGATTTCTGACAACCAAGGCGAGCGCAGATTGCATTCGCGAAAAGATGCTCGCACTCGGCGGCGAGTTCACGCCTGAAAACACCACCGGCGACAGCGACACCGGCGACAGCACGGGCTAATCACAGCCAAATGTCGGTGTCCTCTTCGCGACTGCGAACAGACTCGCTGCCGTCATACTCGCGGATCTCGACGCCACTCCACACGGTTTCGACCTTGAGTCGTTTGGCGGCGTTGAAACACGCGTCATTCGCACCAAGCTTGATACGCATGTCGTTGCGCAACTGTTCGAGCAACGGGTGCTGTGGCTGCGACCTTGAATCGCAGTCGTCTTCTGTGAACTTGCAGCCTGCCTCGATGAAGTCGATGATCGGCTGATACGTCAACATCATCTCTGCGACACTTCGGCGATCGGTGTTCCATGACGACCAGCCCGCGCCGTAACCTGGGGAGATGAGGATCTTGCGCTTCACGGTGTGTACACCTTTCGGACAAGTTCAGCGTGCCACTCACGCTCGAGCTGAGCGAACGTGTCAACGTCGAATCGTACGTCATGACCGACGATGGCGATAGGTCGCGTCCACCCTGCGACGTTCTCGTCTGCTTGCTGGTCGGCTTCGCCGTTGACGCAGGTCACGCACTTAGGCCACCACCGCGGAGCGGAGAAGCCACCTTGCAGTTCGGTGCGCCCGTAACCTTTGACCACGTCGAACCAGTCACCACTCCGCGCGACCCACAGTCCGTCTGCGGACCGCGCGAGCGATCGGTCAGGCACATCGCACCATCGTTGAACTATCTCGATCATCGCTGCACCTTGCTTTCGGCGGCAACCGCCCGCTCGAGAATCGCGTCAGCCCACATGGGCCGGTTGGTGGCTTCGACGAGGACCGCAGCTTTGAGGTACAGGTCGGCGGCTTCGCGGGTGCGGCCCTCGGTCTGCGCTTCACGGGCGCCCGCATAGAGGTTGTCAACGTCGAACAGCATGTCACGCTCCTGGCTTTGGCTTGGGTTGGTAGATGCCCGCAAGTTTCAGGATGCGGATACCTGCGCTCGGCGGCACGTGGCTGGGGTGCAGAGCTTGAAGCTCTTTCACCATTTCGATGTCGGCGTTCATGGTGCTCGCACTCCTGCGCTGACGCTCTTGGCGAGCGCCAACAGACTCGTGATGTGGTGAGCTTCAACGCGTGCGAGTTCTTCGCGCAAGCGCACTATCTCGCATTCCCAGTGCAACACAGCAGAGTAAGCTAGTGCCTGTTGTTCGACTGCGGACTGGTCGGTGTCGTCGCGCGCGTCACGATGTGACCAGGTCTGCATTAGCGGTTGCCCCGCGGCTTGCAGAAGCCGTTGCTCGCATGGGCCAGCGCGTGGCCGGTCAGCCGCACCTTGCCGACGCTCTGCTTGACGGCCTTGACGCGCGCCCGAAACTCGCGGGCGGACTGAGGCGCGGTGCCAGTCGAGAGCACCGCGAGCGTCGCGGCCTTACCGTACTTGCGGATATACCGCGCGCCGGCTTCAAGCGTGAACGTCGTTCCACGCTTCTTGGAGCCGCTGTCATCAGGCGCAGCGGGGGCGAGCGGACGACCAGCCTCGCGAGCGGCGGTACGCAGCACGGTGCGCGAGCGGGCGTTGGTGGGAACGGTGCGGGAGTTGCGGGTGTTGGTCTTCATGGCGGGATTCCTGTCTGGTGTTCTGCGAGTGTCGCACGGCCGTAGGCCGGAGTCAAGCACAATTCGTCATCGTCATCATGAAACGGTGCGCGATAGCTAAAACGAGCGTGCGGCGAGTCACCGCTCTGCGGGCGCCCATCTCGTCGGCGAGTTTCTGGAGAAGGGCGCACTTGGCGCCTTTCGTGGCTTCGCTCACGCGCACAATAAAATTTCCGCGATCGTCAGGATCTCGCAGGTCAAGCCCTTCGGCTTCGCGCATAAGGCGAGCGGTCCACGTTTCGAGCAGCGCGGTCACGGCTTCACCTCTGGGCGCTTCGCAACGCGCACGCGAATCGTTTTGGTGGGGTCACCAGTGTTCAGGTTGAACTCCGGCCACGTGGTCTTTGCAGCGGACGCACACGTTAGTGTGAAGCGATCGTGTGCACGCTCGAACGTCACGCGAAAGCCGTCGCGGCCCGAGTCCTGAACTGCGACCACACGAAGCCACTCACGGACGTTGACACGCGCGTAATGCGCGGGCCGACCTGTGGTGCTCTGTACCCACATCTGCGAGATCCCTTTGAGGACTTCGAGCGTGCAACCGGCGGTGATTGGCGTGGCGTTCTGCATGGCTCAGCGACTATCGCACGCCCGCTAGGGCGCGTCAAGCCCTGTCTCGATTTATTCGTACGACACTTATATCGTGTTTTGTGCGCGCTGTCGTCCTGCATCCGTGACGGCCCAGGCGCCCTTGTGCGGTCGATAGATCAACCCCGCTGCCTTGAGTCGCCGGGCTGTGGGTTCGAGGCGTGGCGGGCACAGTAGACCCGTTGCAAGGTGCTGCAGCAACCGGGGCTGTGTCCACCGTACTTCGGGCGCGGGTCGTGTGTAACCCAGGTCGGCAAGGTGCGCACGAAAGTGGGCGACGAGCCGGGCTTCGATCTGGCGCACGCGCTCGACTGATATACCCCACCGCGCAGCAAACACGGCCAGGTCCGCGGGCTCGTCCGTCGCGAGCCGCTCGAAAAACAACTCATGCTCGCGCCCCAACAAGCTATCCGCGAAAGCGAGAATCGCACGGCGCTTGCACTGCGACTCGTGCTGATCGTCAAGCAGCGGCTCGTCTGCAGGTAGCATGTCCTTCGGCGATTCAAGTGGACCGCTTGTGCTTGGTCCGTCGATGCTGTTCGCGGTGAGCTCCGTGTCAAGCGATGACTCGGTCACCCGCATCAGCATCTCTGCGACTTCCGTGGCGGATACGCCGATTTCGGCTGCGAGGTTTTCGGGCGTGACTGCTTGTCCCCGTTGCTCGAGCAGCCTGCGAACGCGGTTGAGGTTGAAAAAGATCTTGCGCTGGTTCTGTGTCGTACCGACGCGCACGAGGTTACGTGTGCGCAGCAGATAGTTCATCATGCGAAATCGGATGAAGTCGTATGCGTACGATGAAAGTTTGATCCCACAGTGCGGGTCGAATCGATCCACGGCTTCGAGCAAGCCGCGGTTACCCTCTTGCACGAGGTCCATCACGGGTTTACCTCGGCCGAACCTGCGGGCAATGACGACCACGAGCCGCAGGTTTGCATTGATGAGACGAGCCCGCGCACCTTGGTTGCCACCACGAGCGGTCACAGCCAACGTGTGCTCTTCCTCGCGCGACAGCACCACGAATCGCGAGATCGACTTGAGATACGATCTCGCGAAATCATCTTGACTCCCGTGGCGAGCGCTGGCTTGTTGCACCTGCATGGCTACTCGATCCCCATGTAATCGCGACCGGCCTGCGTCAACGCCCACGCGCCCCGCTGTGGTCTCGTCAACCAGCCCAGGCGCCCGCATGTCCGGGCCAACGACTCGCGCTCAGGCGGGCACGGCTTGCCTGCAGCGAGATGTTTCATCAGCTGGTCGCGGGTCCACCGTCGCCCGCTGTTGTCGCATTGCACGAGCGCGCACGGCTTGGCCATGACGGCGATCGCTAGCGTACTGTCCTCGCCACCTGAGATGAGGCAGCACAGCGGGTTAGTCATGAATCGGATCGGCATGTGGGCGACTCTACTGGTTCACACGAGGACAGTCAAGCGACAAGTGATTCCGGAATCTCAAAGCCCGCGACAGGGATCGAACCTGTGTAACCGGAATACAAAACCGGGGCCTGTCCTCTAGGCTACGCGGGCGCTATCTGCCATCCGTGGCGCAACTCACAATCTATCATTCCACAAGAAACCGCGCGCGTTTACGCATTTCGTTGTCATCCTCGCAGACCTCGGCTACCCAATCACACTGTTTCTGCGTCAAGCCCTGTGCAAGTATCACCGCGGGAGTCGCGTAAGTCTGGCGAGCGGAATGGCTGACGACCGGTGTACGACCATAACTGCAATCGTTGCCTTCTGCGTCAGGGTGCAACCAGCGCACGCCGACATTGCCGTCGGTGTCTTGCCACACGCTGCCGCGCGGCACGTCTTCCCACAACGTCGCACCCTCTGGTGCGCCCTTGCCTGCGCGGCAGGCCGCACGCAGCAGCTTTTCGACATCGTTGGCTTGCGTGCAACTATCAAAGACGAGCTCGGTTGTGGCGCTGTCGATGGTAACGACGAGGCCGTAGTTGCGACCCGGGTAGCTTTGTGCGGTGATCTTGAGCATGTCACTTTCGGTTGTTGCGATACTCAACAGCGATGCGGCGCAGGTCCGCGACCGTGGCAGCCCCCATCGCTTTGCGCAGGTTGAACTGGTGCGCGCCTGCGGTATTCGTTGTGAGGCCAAGTCGACGAGCGATCTCTTTGGTGGAGTGACCCGCGCCGATCAGCTCGAACACCTGAAACTCGCGGTCGCTGAGCCCGGAGATCTTGGCGCGTGGTTGAACGACGAACTTCGCGCCGCCGTCCATGTGAATCTCGACGCGCGCGGCGTCGTTCGTGACGGCTTCTTGCGCGGTCTTCAAGAGTTGGTGAATCGATGTCATGAGCTTGTCGTTTCTATCACACGCCTGGCGTCGCGTCAAGCGCAGCCGTCACGCCTTGAGTGCAGCAGAGCGGGTGATGTTGACGCGGTGTCCGTCGCGGCGACCGGCCTCGCGTGCGCCGGAATCCTTGACCGTGTCACGACTGGATGCGTACGCCTTGCGAGTCGCCGGCCGACCAAGCGACACATTCATCGCAGCCACTGCGTCGCGTGCGCGCTTGTCCAACTGCGCAATCGCAGCGACAACCACGAGCGCCGTGGACGTGTTGGGAGCGGGCTCCTGCGCTTGTGCGTCGCCACCCGCAGCAGGCAGAGCGAACGTCGCAACAGGGCGCTCGGCTTCCGACAGCGCGGCTGCCCGTGCTTCTTTGACCGCAGCCTTGAGCCTCGCGATCACGGTGGTCGCAGCACCGCGGCAATACTGGTCACGCTCGGTCCGGCCGGTGTTACCGGTCGCCTTCGACCATCGGTCACGCAGCGCTTCGACTTGGCCGACGATTCCTTGCATGAGCGTCGCCATCATGTCCAGGTCGCGGGCCGTGCCGAACATGCGGAGCGCCTTGCGTTGCGAGTTGTCCTCGGCCCACGCGTTGCGCACCGCGCCCTGGTTGCACGTGGCGATGGTGCACGCGAGCCACTCGATCCACAGCACGGCGTGACCCTTGTTGTACACGTAGACAATGCGCGACACGATCGGCTCGTCGACACGCGCGCCGTTTCGCTGTGCTTCTGCGGCCGCGATCTGCTCCTGCGAGATCGAGTGTCGCGTCATGAGCGTCTGCGCTGCGGACAATGCAGTTGCAGCTTCGTGCGGGGTACCTGCGCCGTCTGCGAGCGCGAGAAGTTTGGCGATTCGTTCGGTGATGTTTGACATGGCTAGGTCAGCTTCGCAGGTTGCTCAAACCGAGTCAAGAACTATTCGTACGACGTGCGTGTCATGAATCACTCGGCGGAATCCACGTACTTGGCGCGAGTTAGCACTGCGGTCTCGGCCTCCGGCGTCCAGCCTGCGGTCCATGTGTCACGCGGATAATCTCCGCAGAGGTCCTCGCGTGAGGAGATGAACCACTCGCGCTTGTACCACCACGCGACCGCGCAGCCGTCGGTCGGGTGCACCGTGAGTTTTTCCACGTGGCCGATCTGTGTGTCGCCCGCCATGAGCGGAACGGTGTCGCTGCTGCGATGTCCGCCCGGACCGAGGTAGATCGCGGGCGTGCTCGCATCGAGCATGAACTTGAAGCCGGGCAGGAGTTCGGACGTGAGGACGGTGTTTGACATGGCGAGTTCCTGTGCTGTGCGTTGAAACGTGGATTGCGAGTTAGATGCCGCGCGCCCCTTCACAGAGCGTCGCGGCTTTCGAGAGCACCGCCAATCGTCGTGACCCCAGTCACGCGTTGCGGCGAATAGCTTCGCTTGTACTTTCACAGTGCGCGGAAGGATCCCACATCCGGCAGCCTAGGCCGCCCCGCTGGACTTGAGAAGTCCCCTGTGCTCGGGTGTTCTGCTTTCGTTAGGTTGAAGGCGCACGCCCGGTCGCGTGCTATTCGGTGTTCCCTCCGGTCCCCAGGCTTGGGGATAACGCGCCTGCACAATGGAAGTGCGCGGGGGTGCCGCTCGTGGCATCTCGTCGGCGGCGTCCGCGGATTGGGTTGCCACGCTGCGACGGTCAGCGGGTCGCGAGGAAATCGTCAATCTCGTCGTCGCTCAGGTCCGCGTCATCGTCGCTCAGGTCCGCGTCATCGTCATCGTCGCGGGTGGCAAGGCCGCGGGCGGCGACTCGGTCGGTGATTCCCTCAAACGAGTTGAGGTCGGCGAAGGTGGGCTCGAAGGGCTTAGTGGTGGCGGCAACGGTGAACATGGGCTGAGTCTCGCAGGTTGGTGGATTCTCGTCAACAACTATTTTCTACGAAATCGATGTCGGGTATTAGGCGCGGAAGTAAAACCCCATCAGCTCCGTACTAACCACAAGCTCGCAGGTGGTATCCGGGTCAACGTACATGACGACGGTCGGGTCGCGGCGGTTGCCCAGCGACTGATGTGCGATGATGACCTCGTGCTTACCCTTGTTCTTGCCACGGGCGACAACCCGCAGACCGCCCCACAGCTCGCCGGTAACACCGTTCAGGGTGATCTGGTGCGAGAACTCGGAGCGCTGGGGGAGGCTGTCAATGCGGGTGAGCATGTCTTATCCCTTGCAGGTCGCGGGCCACGAATCGTGCCAAGTGATTTCAACTACTTATGCGACCCGCCCTGACAGAAATGTCATAGCTGAAATCGCGTTTGTGCGTTACGTGGCCACAGAACGGCGTTCTGCGCCTATGACATGGATGTCATAGCGTTAGCGCACGGACACCGATGCCATACTGAACGGATTCTCAGGTTCGCAATCGGCAGTTCGTGCGCAGTCGCTCGGTCGCGTGCGACGATTGGTCCGGTTGCGGCGAGCCTTTGCGCGCGCCTTGCGCTTTTGTCCCCAGACCTCATCGTCGCGCCCCTCGCGCTTCGGAATCGAGACGTGACCACGTGCGAGCTTGTCTGCGAAATCCGGATCCCATCCGTCGCGGCTGGGTAGAATGGTGCGGGTCGTGCGAGCCATAAGGATTACCACGTCCTAGTTTGGGTATCAAGTAGTCGCAATGAGGATGATCCCGCTACCCTGGCGTCCGTCCCACTCGACCTGAAAGTCGTTACCGGCCCACGTGCGAAGCGCAGCGACAACCGCGGTACCGTTGCCGGGCTGGTCGAGATC
>OFSE01000155.1_pt1 | contig 23396 bp, 34 predicted proteins | sample 1543261 | NCBI WGS metagenome assembly OFSE01 (sample SAMN07774225, study PRJEB24372) | wastewater metagenome | isolation source: Exp Tend VB 50WW | collected 2016-02 | reverse complement strand
TAACATATCCATGACGGACTTCCCGCCCTCGGAGTCGAGGGTGAACGCCGCAGAGAACGCCGAACGGATGCCGTCCGCGTAGGAGCGCATGTCTGAGCGGAGCCCGTCGAGTTTGCTCGTCAGGTCGTCAATCTGTGACTGCGCCCGATCCTTGAGCGACGCGAAAGCGTTGACGATAATATCCCGAGCCCGGTTGAAGAACTCCCGCAACTTCCCGAGGCGGTCCTCCATCCTGCCCTTGACCGTCGTCGCGTTGTCGATAGCCGACTGGAGGGCGTCCTTCGTGCCCTTCTTCATCGCGTCCGCGAGGCCCTTACCTGCTCGCTGAACGCTGGAGTTCTTCGACGCCGCGCCGTTGACGAGACCCTCGCCGATGTTCTGCCCGAAGCCGTGGAATACCTTCGACGGCGACGAGATACCGAGCGCAGCCTTGAACGGTCCGACGATCCAACCGGGCAGCATGTCGAGGAAGAACTCCCCGATCTTCGAGAGGAGTGATCCCGCTCCGTCGAGGAGACCCTGGATCATGTCCTTGCCGACCTGAAGCAGCCACGTACCTGCGCCCTTGAGCGCGTCGAGAACCTTGCCGGGAAGTTCCTTGACGAACGTGATCGCGTTGCCAATCGCGTCCTTGACCTTGCCGCCGAACTCCCAGACCTTCTTGCCAGCCTCGATGACCGCGCCGCCGACCTTCCAGAGAACGTCGATGAGAAGGAACACGCCGTCAATAACGATCCCGATGACCTTGACGAGTGCCTGAAGGTAGGTCTTGTAGAACGCGACGATGATCGGGAAGAGAGTCGTCTCGACCCAGCCCCATACGACCGCGAGTGCCTTACGGAAGCCCTCGAACGCGGCCTTGACCGCCGCGATCTTGTCGGCGTTCTCGTCGAGTTTCTGCTTGATCTTGTCGATCACCGCAGTGATGGCAGCCTTGATCGCGTCCCAGATCGCCATGACCGCGTTGCGGAACGCTTCGCTCTTCGTCCAGAGCAGGACGACAATCGCGATCAGCCCACCGATAATGCCGACGACGGCGAGGATCGGGCCTGCGATAGCGGCGGCAGCGGTCGCGATTGCGGCGATACCGCCAGCCGATGTGACCGCGCCGATGACGACCATGAGGCTACCGAGCGCGCCGAGCAGCGTACCGACGATAGAGAGGAACGGACCGAGCGCAGCAACGACTAGCGCAACGACAATGATGATCTGCTTCATCGACGGCGAGAGTTGCGTGAACCAGCCGATGACCTTCTGGATGATAGGAATGATCGCCTCGATTGCAGGCATGACCGCTTCCATGAACGATGCTCCGACGAGCAGCATCTGATTCTTGATCCGGGCGAACTTCTCCTGCGGCCCCTCGACCGCCTTCGCTGCGTCGGCGAGAGCGCCCTTAGTGTTGCCGAGCGACTTCGAGAGATCGTCGATGCTGACCGTGCCGCTACGGACGGAGGACGCGAGCGTGATACCGACACGAGATCCGAACGTCTTGACCGCGAGGGCTGTCGCCTTCGTCGCGTCCGGCATGTCGCGGATCTTCGTCAGGACGTCGGTTAGCGCGCCGGGAATGTCCTTGACGCCTTCCTTCGCGAACTTCGCGAACGCCGTGTTGAGCCCGGCGACGACGCGAGTCGCGGGAAGCCCCGCGCCCGAGAGGGCGGCGATAGCACCAACGGTATCCTTCGCGCCGATGCCGTAGGTCTGGAACGTCGGCGCAGCGGTCGCGGCAGTCTTAGCGAGATCGGCGACGGAGACGTTGGACTTCTGCGACGCGACGAGGAGCGTATCGACGAACCCTCCGGCGTTCTCAGCCTTCAGACCGAAGGCACTAAGGGCCTTGCCGACGCTATCGGTCGCCTCGACCGCATCGACGCCCGTAACGCGGGAGAGGTCAAGGATCTGCGTCGCGAACTTCGCGGCTGCGGGTCCGGTGAGATCGAACTTGCCGCCGAGCCGACCGACGACCTCACCGACCGTCTCCATGTCCTGTGTCGCGCTACCCGCGACTTCCTTGAACACGCCCTGAAGTTCTTCGAGTTTCTTACCCGTCGCGCCGGATCGGGCAGCGACGGTATCCATACCGTTGTCGACCTGATCGAACGCATAGACGGAAGCGACACCGAGGCCGACGATAGGGAGCGTCAGGCTGCGCGTCATCTGACCGCCGACGGCGGATATCTGTCCGCCGACCTGCTGCATCATCTTGCCGGAGATCTTTGAGAAGCCGGAGAAGCCGCCGCCAGCCTTCTCTATCGCTCCCCGGAAGTCGTCAAAGTTACGGATCGCAGTCTTGACGCCCCGAGGGTTGTACTTGCTCTCGATGGATACGACGATTGCCATTAGTAGAGAACTCCCGTCGCGCTACCCGACGCGAGTCGGTCGGTCCATTCCTGCTCCGTCTTGCGTACCTCGTCGCGGATATCCGCGAGGATCTCCGACTCGTGCTGATCGACCGCATCCCAGAGGAAGCGGCCCGTTGAGCCGAACTTCCGATCAAGCATCGCGACGAGAGCCGCGCCAGACTTCGTAGTCGAGTTCTGCGCGAACTCGGCGATAGCCATAGCCCCGTTCTCGGCGACGAGGCGGACAACGGAGTCAGTCTCGGTCCGGCGCGACGTGCGACCGCCGACCTTGACCGAGATCGTTTTCTTACCCCGCGTGTACTTCCGGGCGAGCGGCGAGTCAGTACGACCGCCGCTCGGCGTATTCGCTCCGAGGAGCGCGAGGTTTGCGGCGGCTGCTTCGGCGTCCTGCTTCGCGGGAGCGACAGCGCGCTTGATACGGGAGTTGAGTTTGCCGAGGAGTTCCCGGTCGAAGCCGTAGAGTTCGGCGCGCAACTTACGGAAGGCGGCAGGGTCCACGGACATATCAACTTCCATGTCCACGGCCCTGCCTCCCTCCTACTTGCCTTTGAGCCGCGCCTTCATCTGGTCGGCCTTGTCCTTCCGTGCCCTCGCTTCGAGTTCTTGCACCATCGCGTCGAACACTTCCGGTGGGGCTGCGAGCAAGTCGCTGGGTCCGATGCTTGTCGCAATCGCGACCCGTGCGACGAGTTCAGCGAGCCCCTCTACTCGTTTCCCTCTGTCTCGACCGCCTCGGGCTCGTACTGCTGAAGCCACGCATCGAAGTCGAGATCCTTACCGACGCCTGCGCGCTTCGCAGCGGTGTAGGCCAGGTAGAGATTCGGCTCGATTGCGCCGTCCTGCGCGGTCTTGCCCAGCGGTCCGTACTTGCGTTCTGCGAGAACGAAGTCAATCGGCCCGACGATCACGCGATCCACGCTGTCGTTCGGTCCGTGAATATCGAACTCTGCCCTTGTCCGTGCCATCGTGCTACCTCCAATATGTGGGGAGTCGGGGAGTAGAGGCGGGAACGATCAGACTCCCCTGCTGACCGCCCCCGCCGTCTATCAGTAGGAGGCGACCGCGTTCGTCAGCGTTACGGTCAGCGGAGTACCGCCAGCCGCAGGCTGAGTGCAGAGACCAGCGAGGCTCAGGGTGACTGCGCCTCCTGCGGGATCCGATGCCGGGAAGTCGCAGGTGAACGCGACTCGCGACGCGGCGACGGTCAGGCTGTAGGTGCCGTCCGTAAACACGCACTCAAAGGATCCGTAGACCGGGGTTGCGGACTCAGCCGAACCCGAGGACGTTCCGGTCACGATGGTGCGCCAGTCGGCGAGGTTCGAGGGCACAATGTCGAATGAGCACTCGACCTCGGTACGACCGTTGACGATATCGTTCGGCGTGATCGTGCCCGAGAGCATGACCTCGCTGATGTTGTTCGCGATGCTGACCTCGCCCGAGACGACAGCCGCAGTAGCGGGAGTATCGGAGTCGACGTCAATCTTGAACGTGCCGCCAGCGGGACGGAAGTAAGCCGCGTTGCTGTTATCGGTCGTCGGAGAGAACGACACGGGGAAACCGAGGACGGTGCCCATGCCGGAGACGCTCATCTGAAGCGGCTCGTTGCCGTCCCAGGAGAGGCCCAGGTCGCCGATCTTGACGTCCTGCACGGAGTAGTAGTTCGAGTCAAGCGAGCCGAACGTGGTCAGGTAGGGGGTATCCGTGCCGACGGTGATCGCGTGAGACTTCGGGGTCGTGCCCGTCGTGCTGATCGCGCCCATCGCGGCGTAGAGCCAGAGGCCAGCGGAAGCGGCGTGGACGCGGCTTGAGAAGTCGACGCCCGACATGACGGCGGTACGGTCGACACCGGGGGCGACTCGTGCGCCGCTCGTGATATCGGCGAGAGCCTGCTGGACGTCAACGGACATGATCGCGCCATCGGCGAGGCCGTGGGCGTAGGTCAGGGTTCCAGCCGAGCCCTTGCCCGACTGCTTGCCTGCACCGATCTTCGAGAGTGCGGACTGAACTGCCATTAGATGTTCTCCTCGTCGGGCTTGTCGTTCTTACGGGGCCGTGGCTTCGGATCCTCGGCGGTGGCGACCTTTACGACGCCGAGCGCGGCGAGGTCCGCGAGCAGGGCTGCCTCAGCCTCATTCGCGGGGGTCACATCACCCTCAAAGGTGATGACCGTCGGCTTGCCGCCGACGTTGATCTCAGAAGTCACCTTGATAGGTGCGTGGTAGTTGGTCACGTTGCTCATAGTGCCCTCCATGTCACGGTGCGGAAATGAACGCGGAGCAGTTGACGTAGAGGGTCAGGAGTACCTGGCGACGCCGCCCGTCCTCCATAACGGCCTCTGCCATTCCGCCCCGCTCGATGGTCGACAGCATGACCGTGCCGTCGAGCGTGTGGTCCCCATAGATCGTGTCTTCGACGACCTGCGCGAGAGCCTTGACGCGGTTCCGGGCGTCGACGTAGTTCCCGAGCCGGACCGAGTAGACGTAGACCCGGAGGGTGAACGTCTCATCCTTCGCCTGAAGGCCCGAGACACGGTGATCCGCCTGCCACGAGTCGACCTCGCCGGAGACCCATACGGCGTCGCGTTCGAGCGTCGCAGGGCGTCCGAGCGCGATCTGGACCTCCCTGTCCGGGAACGTCGCCCCGGAGATCGCCGCATAGAGGGCGTCCTGCGCCTCCCAGAGTGCGGAGCGCATCAGCCGACCGTCGGCCTACGCCGACCGAACATGAGGATGACCGCATCAACCTCGGGGTCACCCGTCGGGCGTCCGGCCTCCGGGTTTGCGACGGAGATCCGGAAGTCGCCGACGTCCGTCGACTGCGCGAGAGCGCGAGACGGGAGCGCGTTCGGGACGAGAGCCTCGACCGCGAGCCGCATCGCTGCCCTCTTGACCGGGTTCGGCGTCGAGGCGTAGCCATGCTCGTAGTCGACGACGATGTTGTTATGACCGTAGGGCCAGAGGTTCGTCGTCCGCTTGAGGACTCCAGCGTGTGAGTCAATCTCGACGTCGGCGATCTCGGTCCCGTCGAACTCGTCCTCGACCGCATCCGCGCCCGTGATCTCGTTGTAGAGGGTCACGGAGTTGACGGCGGTAATCTCAACGTGCGGCATCAGGAGGCGGGTCGTCTCGTCTCCGCTGACCGTCTGGATCGTTCGGCGTGTCGCGAACGCGACCTGTGCGGCCTCTTCGAGCCGCTCGGTGGCTTCGTCACGGGCGGTACGGATCGCCGCGCTCGTGTACCGCTCGACGTCGGAGAGTTCCGGGTGAGCGGCACGGAGGTCCGCGATCTCGAAGAGGAGACCACCGACGACCTCGATCTGGACGTCAGCGGTCTGTGCTACGCCTGCGAGCGTGTAGCCGAACCGGACCGTGTACGCGCCGAGTTCGGAGCGGACACCCGACGGGAGCGCATAGGTGTAGACACCCGTCGCTCCTGCCGTCCCCGTCCCGGTCGCAATCTGCGCGTCCGTCGCATCGAATACGGTGACCGTGACGCTACCCGTCGGGGCAGCAGCCACGCCGTCCTCATTCCGAACCGTGAACGTGACCGTCCCGGCGCGGTTCAGCGCGTAACGGATCACGGCTACTCCGCAGACTTAGAAGCAGGCTTGATCGCCTTGTCCTCAACGGCAGACTTCGGGCGACGCTTCGCCTCTGCCTTCGGGACCGCGTAGCCGAGAGCCTCAAGGACGGACCGCTTGACCATCGAGCCTTCGTAGGCGATGACGTAGCGCGGACGCTCGGGATCGTTCGAGTAGATCCGCTCCGTGACCTTGACCAGTTCCTCGCTCATGTGCTGTTCCTTTCGGGGAGTAAATGGAGAGAGGGGACGGAGCGGGATCACCGCCCCGCCCCCTCTCGGGCGTCATTCAGACTTGCGTGTTGCTTAGGCGACGCTCTTCGCGAATGCCTTCGGCTGGGTCACAGCGAACGCTGCGCGCATCGTCGCCATGATCGCGACCTTGCGCTCAGTGAAGTAGGTGCTGTGGCTGTCCGAAGCGGAGACCGAGAGGCCCTCGCGGACGAACAGGGTGGCATCTGCGCCACGGCCCACGAGCGGAGTGCCCGAGGTGAACGCGGCGTGGACGAGGACCGGAACGCCCCAGAGGGTCGTCGGGCCGTTGCCTGCCGGGTCGCCGTAGATGTAGCCGCCGTAGCCAGCCACAGCCGAGCCACCGGAGACGGTGGAAGCATCGGCGCGAACGGCGCGAATGGCTTCCCAGTCCTCGGGATGGATACCGATGAAGTCGGGCTCCACGAAGGCGTTGGTGCGGATGGTGGTGATGCAGCGGTGCAGCGAGTCGACCATGTTCAGCGAGGTGCTGGAACGGTCGATGGAGCCGATACCCGAGGTGCCGTACAGGCCGGTGAAGTTCTCGCCCGAACCGTTGCCCGAGAGAACCTCGGACTGGAGGCGACGACGAACACCGTCGATGAGGCGGTTGTTGATCCAGGACTCGATGAACGCGGCGTCAGCCAGCGAGCGGCGGGTAACCGGGATGAAGTGCGGGATCTCCTTGACGTTCGCGGTACGAACGGTGAAGGCGACAGCCGACTCGGGAGAGTCGGTGTACTCGGCGGTCTCCGCTGCGCTGTTGGTGTAGGTGGTCTCTTCGAGCCACTCAACCACGTCGCTGTCGGTGGTCGCGGTTGCGATCACGTTCAGGAAGTCCAGGCCAGCGAGCGGCTTGGCGACGATCAGCGAGGTGCGATCCTCGACGGGGACGCCAGTCAGGGCGGGAGTGCCCGAGCCCAGGGTCACCGAGACGAGGGTCTTGGCCTCTTCGCGGGACATGACGTTGACGCCATCGGTGGTACCGAGCGGAACGTTACCGCCCTGCGCGACGCGACCAGCGGCGGCCTTGTAAGCCTCCGACTCGACGAACGCACGACCGAAGGTTGCAGCGCGACGCTCAGCCTTCTCCTCGCGAGCCTCGTCGAATGCCTTGCCCTCGGACGCGATCTCCATGAGGCGAGCGCGCTTTGATTCGAGCGCGGCAACCTCATCGCGGATCATGTCGTAAGACTTGCTGGCACCGTCCAACTTCTCGAACGCATCAGCGTTCTTTGAGAAGTCGACGCCTTCTGCGACGGCACTCTTGCGAAGTCCGTCAAACTGAGTCCACGCCTGTGCTGCCTCGGCCTTCTTAGCCTCGATGGTGGCAGCCATCTCGCGGACCTGACCCTTGAGGTCGGTCATAATCATTCCTCCATGTGCTGTGGCCGTGAGAGCAGCAGCATCAGCCGCTCGTCATTGATAGTGCCCTGTGTGTCACCCGAGGCGGACGCCCCGCGTGAGTCTGTGATCGAGTCGTCGGCAACTGCGACGCTCTTTGCTTCCTCATCGAGCCGAGCGGCTTCCGCTTCGGCCCACTCCATAGTCCTGCGCGCTCCTGCGGCGTCGGGACCGGATCCCCAGAGGAGATGGGCGACGAGGCCCGGACCTGGGTAGTTATCGTCGTCGGGGTTCGAGTTCTGCGGCGCGTCGAAGTCGACGAGATGACGGGCAATCCACGGGCCGATCTTGCGGACCTTCTCCTCGGAGACGGAGCCAGAAGCCATATCGCGTGCGTCGCGGATCGTCGCGTCGACAAGGCCGTCTCCGCCATAGCCTTCGTCGAGGTACTTGAGACCGCGCTCTGCGTTCGCTGAGACATAGCCGGGGACGCTGACCGCCTTCTGCTCGGCTGCCTTCTGACCACTTTCGCTCGGGTCTGCTCCGGTCGTCGGGTCCGGAATGATCGTGACCTCTGAGGCGCGACGTCCGACGAGCATCTCTGTCTCGGACCACGCCCCATCCTGATCGTCGAAGATTCGGAGAAGTACGGCAGGGTTGTCTGTAGTCGCCTCGATCTGAAACGACGAGCCGGGGACACCGAGAACGCCTTCAGTCATAACGTGCTCGATACGACCAACCATCGCTCCGTCGTTAGTCGTCCACGTTGCAAATGCGCCCTCGGCTATTTCGTCGGCGGTCGCCTTTGCCAGGAGAGAGAATGCGGACGCGGCCTGAAGTAGAACGGTCTCGGGGTTCATCCCGAGAAGGGTCGGACCGACCTCGAAGAGATCAATCTCCGTGATCTCGCGGACGTTGCCGAACTCGGGATCTTTGACGTCCTCGAAGCCCCGCGTGAAGTAGCCGAATGAGAACTCTCGAACGCGACGCTCCTTGAGGAGTCGTGCGACGTATGCGGCGCGGTCGTTGTTCTCGACGTCGAGGAGAGCCTTGACGTAGAGACCTTCCTCGCGCTCCTCCGCCTGGATGACGTAGCCGATATGCGACTGCGGGTCGTCCCACTCGTGCGACCAGATCACGGGGATCGGATCGCCGGAGGCTTCCCAGTCGGAGAGCGTCTTCGCGAACGCGCCCTTGATTACGCGGTCGCCTCCAAGGTCGACGTTGCCGAAGACAGAGACGATTGCCTCGAACGTACCGACAGGCGCGTCAGAGACGGCCTTGAACGATGCGCGTGCGCTCTTAGTCTGTAGCCGCATGGTCAGATCGTCCCCTCAATGTCACGCGACGGCATCGAGGAGGAGGAGCATCTCCTCGTCAACGCGCCGCTTATTACGCGCACCGATGCCGAACGCGGTTCCCGTCGTGCCGACTTGCGCCTTGACGCCGCCCGATCTCCCGACCGTCCCGATGACGTCGGAGACGAGGACGAGCCTGCTCGCCGTCGCCGCGCCCGTAGCGCGTGGCGTCCCGGAGACGGATCCGACAGAGAGCGAGATTCCGAGAGCGGACCCGTAGCGGGTCGACGGCGTATGCCGGACCGCTTCGTTGTAGCCGCTCGAATGAATGAACGTCTGCTCCGGCTCCCCCGTCGAGGCTTGCCCGAGCGCGGTCCCCGTCGAGGTACTCGACCCGGTAACGGATCCGGCGAGGGTCGGCGTCCCGGACGCGGAGCCCGTCGAGCCGCTCTCGCCGCCCGTAACGCCCCGAAGTCCTGGGGCCCCGCTCGCGTACCCGCTCGACGTAGAAACCCCGGAGACTGCCCCGAGATCGTTCTCTACCCCTACTACGGACCCGGCAGCGGTCGACTCCCCTACCGTCGAGCCGGAGAGGGACGGCGCACCCGACGCGGAGCCCGAGACCGTCGAGGATCCGGCAGCGGTTCCGGCAAACCCGACCCGACCCGATACCGAACCCGACGAGGTAGCCGACCCGGAAGCGGAACCCGTCCGCGTAGCGGATCCCGAGACGGAGCCCGACGACGACGACGACCCGACGACCGAACCCGAGAGAGCGGGAACCGTCGCGAGCGACGCATATGTCAGAGCCCCAGGGATCCCGCCATAGGTCGAGTAGAGACCAGCGAGCGCGGAATAGGTACGCGCCATGACTTGCTAGGCGATTGACTCGGTGAGGTTCCCCGAAGCGACCGTGTACGTGCCCTGCGTCGCGAACGTCTGCGAAGCGTCGAGCGCACGGGAACCGTAGAACGTTCCGCCAGTCGAGGCGGACCAGTAGCCGATGTGCGTGATCGTCGTCGAGCCGGGAACGTCGAACGCGACGTTGGCAGACGACGAGACCGAACCCGAGGAGGGAGAGCCCCACGAGACCGCCTTGCGTGCGTAGGCCGGGGATCCTCCCGTGACCTCGCTCGTGCCGCCCGTCGAAGGGTCAGCGGTATGAAGCGAGACAAAGCCAGCGGCACTTGCGAGCCCTGACAGCAGCGCGTTCTTGCCGTTCGCAGTTAGTCCAGCCATGTCCTACTCCTCGATGATTGCTGTGATCTCGCCAGTCTCAGGATCGCGCTCGACGCGCTTACTCCGGGGACTTGACTCGGGGACCGTGATGTTGACGACTGGCGCGGGAAGACCCTTCAGGGCGGAAGCGAGAAGGCTCGCAGCGTCAATCTGCGGATCCGTTACAAGGTCAGCGATGCCCTGCGCGGGAGTTCCGGCGTCCGCTGCGGGATCTGCCGGAGTCATATCGTCGCCGACCGGGACCATGTTCACGGGCATGAACACGGTATCTGCGACGGGATCGCTGATACGCGGTAGGCCCTCGATAGCGCGACGCTCGTTGATCGTCGTCGTCGAAGCCTGCTGCGTGAGCATATGCATACGAGCGCGAGCCTCGGGATCGGGGCGGAGAAGTTCGTTGGTATCTCCGAACACGGAGAGGCCAGCCCACTCGGGTTCGCCAGCGACGAGTTGCGCATTGAACGTGTCGTCAATCAGGACGAGTCGAGCGGCAATCGCGTCATAGAGAGCGCGGCGAGATTCGATGGTCTGCGCGAACCCTGACGCACCTTCGGGAACGATCAGGAGCAGCGGGACGTCATACGCGGCGGTGACCTCTTCGCGGGAGAACTTCCGCTGCGCGATCAGTTCCGCGTCGGCGGCGGAGAGCCCGATCTGCGTCCACTTGAGTCCGCCTTCGAGGATCGCGGCGCGGCCTGCGTTCTCCGGGCCTGCGTACAACTTCGTCAGTTCGTCGCGTAGGCGCGGGATGACGGACTCGTTGAGGCGAGCCTCCGTCGTAAACGCTCCGCGAGGCGTGACGCCGTTCTTGAGGTTCTGACCCTGCCACGTTGCGGCGGCATCTTCGAGGGCGACGGTACGGCGGAGCGGTTCGAGCGGGGAGCCACCGGGCAACTCGAAGTGGACAACGTCTTCGGGCCCGATGGCGAGTGTCTCGGTTCCGACGTTGATCGCGTAGAGGGAGACGCCGCGCTCGTCGGAGATCGTCTGAACGTTCCGCCACGGGACAGGCCAGAGTTCGGTCGGGGCCGCGCCAGCAGCGGGGCGGTACTTGAGGCAGAGCGCGTGACCGTAGATCAGCGACGAGAGCCAGATATGCGCCTTGAGTCCGAACTGCGAGCCACGCGGGTACGGGGAGCGCAGGAGAGACTGAAGGCTCGTCCCATTGACGCGGACCGTCTCGCCCTGCTCGTCCTCGCCCATGATGACGAGCGGGATACGTCCGCCGCCATAGACCAACTTGTTGACGACCGCGAAGACGATTGGCTGTGACTTGTAGATCGCCTCATACGCTGCGGAGGCCATATCGCCGCGCAGCAGAGGGATGACGCCCTGCGACGGGCCGGAGATCGTAGGGAGCGAGAGAGGGCCGGGGTAGCCCTTCGCGCCGACGGACTTCGGGCGACCGCCGCTAACGATGACCGTCACTTCGCCTCCAAGGTTTGCAGCCACGCGATCCGCTCACGCGGGATTACCGCCTCGCCGTCTATTCCCTCAATGCTGTCGCTGCCAAGGAACGCGGCGTGCGATAGCACGAGGCAATCACGGTATGCGCCGACCAGTACGCCACGAACGGATTCCCCGCTCGTCGTATGGATGACGACGCTGCGCCGGACGAGACGATCAACCCAACGCATACGGCTCATGGTGCCTCCTGAGTCACGGCGCGTCGGACGCGCTCCTCTTGAATCATCGAATAGGTCAGCAGGTAGCCGAGCGAGTCCGCGATGTTGTCGGGCGTATCCGCGTGAACCTGCCGAGCGATCTTCATCCCGACCATGCAGAGCGCGACCTGCTCCGCTGAGACGTCCGAGCCGAGAATGACCGACCAGATACGCGCAGCCCTGTCGAGATTGTCGAGCGGGTGACCGTAGGCGACGGCTCTGTCTTGATTGACGAGGCGTGCCGCGTATGCCGCAAGGTCGTCGGGGTTCACATGACCTCCATCGCGGACCAGCCGCCGTCGCCGACGAGCATCGAGACGATTCCGGGCGGAGCGTCAAGGCCGTGGCGGTGCTTCCACCATTGGCTACCGCCGTCCATCGCGGGAACCTGAACGTGCGTCACGGGGCCGATCTGCTCAACCTTGAGGTAGTGAAAGTGACCCGAGATCACGAGATCCGTCTCGTGTCCGACGGCCTGACGCCCGAGCGACTGCGACGCGAGCCAGGTCTGCATCTTGCCCTTCGTCTGATGCCCGTGCAGAAGCCCGACAACGGTCCCGTTGATATCGAGCGTCACGGTCAGTTCGTCTCGGCCTGGGAAGAGGAACGCGACCTGATCGCCGTAGCCGCCGACGTCGAGGGCGTCCGCGACCGCCGCAGCCGACTCGACCGCCCACGAGTCGGTGTAGAACGATGCCATCTGATCGCCGACGCGCTTCGCCTCGTCGTGATTACCGGGGACGACCGCGACACGGACGTATGCCCCGGCGTCGAGGAAGTCCTTGACTTGCCGAAGTAGGAGACGGCGGTAGACGCGGACCTGCTCGGTCACGCCAAGTTCGAGGCGAGAGACGAGGCGAGATCCCTGCGACTCCGTTCCCTCGATGCAGTCGCCGACCCAGAGGAGGGCGACCTCATCCCCGGTTCGGCCCTGCTTCCGCAGCATCTTGTATCGGGCGAGGCTCGCCTCGTGCGACGTGACGAACCGCTCGACGGTTCCCGCCGTTCCGTCTCCGTCGGGCTTCCCGATCTGGAGGTCTCCTGCGGCGACCGTGTAGACGGGCCGAGATCCTGCCTCTCGCGGTGCGGGAGCCTTCCGGCGTCTCCCAGCAGCCCGGAGAAGTTCCGAGACGTCTACGGCCCTCGGAGCGGCTTCGACGACGAACCGATACCGCCAGCAGGGGCGGGTTACGGCGTCCTCGCCCTGCTCGTCGCGATGCCACGCAGCGGGATCGAACCGGGCCTCGGTCAATCGAACTCGCCAGCCGTCCGGGACGTCGACGCCGAGCGAGCGGACTGCTGCCTTCCACGAGTCCTCGTCGGCGAGCGCGGGAGACGGCGGGAGGGTGACCGTCATCGAGCCTCCGGGCTCGTAGCGGACTCCGGCCTCCCAACCCGTCGGGGCTCCGCCTCGCGTCGTCGGATAGTTCGCAACAGGGCCGGGGGCGGCGAGGGCGTCGAGATCTTCGGCGAGAGTCACGAGGTCACATCGCAGGCGCAGCCGTTCCCGTTCGCCCTGCGGCGGTGTCGGGTGATCGCGTGCTCTCGGACGATGTGCCCGTGATGTAGGAGGGTCGCTGCGATCTTGCCGCTTGGGATAGAGCGATCAATCATCTTGGCTTCCAGGATTGCCGCTGATTCCGCGTCAAGTGTTTCGATGAGAACGCCTACTGTGCAGCGCGGTCCCTTGAGTTTCGTGCCGGGTTCGATCTTGCTCAGATCATCAGCCAGGGACACTGCGCTCCAATGCTCGCGGTAACTTGCCTGCAAACATGCTCCCGAACTTGTCACGCGACATGACAGAGCCCCCGCGAGAGGCATCATCGCGGGGGCCCTGCGTCCCGGTTACACGAGAACGTTCTCGGCAGTCAGGGCGTCGGCGATCACCTGCGTGTAGCCGCGATCATCTTCGTCGGACTCGCACCATGCTTCGAGGATCGCATCCAGCCACGGGTAGCGCGCCTCGATCAGTTCGTACATTGCGGCGCGGACGAGTCGAAGATTGGCGGCGGTGCGGCCCGTCTTGTCGGTCATACCGTTGAGATCGCGGTCGAGTATGTAGATGACGTCCATGATCTGCTCGTCCGAGCGGTGCTGCGCGGCGGCGATGATCGGGGCGGTGTAGGTGCTCATCGGGGTTTCCCTTTCGGTTGGTGAGGTTAGAGAGTGATGATCAGGACGTTCCGGCCTGCATCAGCGATGCAGGTGTCACGGACGACGAGGAACCCGGCTCCGTACTTCACGGCGCGGAAGTCGAGCGAGCCGACCTGCACGAACTCGCGGCCATTCCAGTACTGACCGTCGTCGCACGCGGCGAGGTTGGCGGCGAGGCGAACTGCTGCCTTGCGAGTCTTGAACTGATCTACTACGACGACTGCGTTCATCGGGGTCTCCTCGGGTCGGTTGCTTACGAGGACAACGCTAGCGGACGTCTAGCGTCCCGCTCACCATTTCGAGAGATCCGGCGCGTCCGTTATCGAACCGTTACCGAGAACCGCCACGAATCGGACATTTAGATAACGATGACGCGAGGACCGGACGAGAGGCCCTCCTCGAACTCCGCCAACTGGCAGCCCATCGCGAGCGCAATCGCCGCGTCAATCGAACGGTTCCGCACCCGCTTATCGAGCCGCCAACCCATCGGGACTTCCCGAACCCCCGCAGAGAGAACCTGCTCCGAGACCTCCGCATCGCCGTCGTGGACGAGCCTGTGTTCCATCACGGCGTCGTAGAGCAGACCCGACGCGGGGACCATGCGAACGTGCGACTGCGGGAACATCTCGACCGGGAGCCCCTCGGCGTCGAGCCGCTGCGCGACAGGCACCATCTGGTAGGGATCGAATCCGATACGCCGCACGTCGAACGTCGCCGCGAGATCGCGCAGAAGATCCTCCACGCGCTCATAGTCGAGATAGCCCACGTCCTCGTCAGCCTTCATGATCCAGACGCGGACATGAAACTTACCGTCATGCTTCTGCACGAGTGCCACCGCCGTGGTATCACGGCGCGAGGCCGCGTCAATCGCGATCACGACGGGCTTCTCCGGGTCGATGACGACCTCACCCTGGCAGGCTTCCCACGCCTCACGGGGAACCCAATGACCATGACCGGACTCATACCACTCGTTCCCGTGCAGTCGACGGAACACGGGCTCAGGTAGCGACGCTCGCTGATCCGCAAGGAACTCCTCCGAGACCCACGACGCAGGGTTGGCTTTCTTGAACGCCGCGATATCGTGAATGTCAGTCCCAGGTGGTACACCGCGCCAGTAGAAGAACATTCGCGTGTCGGTTCCCGAGACGGCGCGCTCGTAGAGTTCCCAGAGCGGTCCGCGCTTCTCCGCCGCTGCCGTCGTGATCGTGACGATCAGAGACTGGGTGCGCGCCGCCGTACCTGTACGCATCGCCTCGTACTGCTCGCCGTCGCGGTGAACATGATACTCGTCAATGATCGCGCCGTGAGGGTTCAGGCCGTGCTGAAGATCCGCGTCCGCCGAGAGAGCGCGATAGATCCCGCCCGTCTCCCCGACTTCCATCACGGCGCGGTAGACCTTGACCGCCGTTCGGAACGCCGACGCCTTGACCATATCGGCGGCGGTCTTGTAGACGAGGCTCGCCTGTTTCTTGTCGCCAGCGACGGAGTAGATCTCCGCGCCGAACTCGCCATCAGCGACGAGGAGGTATAGGGCGATCCCTGCCGCGAGTTCGCTCTTGCCGTTCTTACGGGGTAGCCCGATCAGGGCCTCTCGATACCAGCGGAGCCCGTTCTTGGGGTCGATGGTCCCGAAGAGGGGCCGGATGATCTCTTGTTCCTGCCACGGTTCGAGGACGAACGCCTTCCCTGCCCAGCGGCCTTTCATATGCCGCAAGTAGCGTGCGAAGAATCGGACGGCCCGGTCAGCCTTCGCGACGTCGTAGACCGCTCCCGCAGGGACGGAGATCTCGGTCATACATGCACCCGGACCTCGACGTCAGGGCGATCTAGGTCGCTGTTCAGGGACGCGAGCATCGACTCACCCGCTAGTTGCATCAGACCGAGGCGTAGGCGAGCGGCGAGCGTCAGCCCGTACTCGGTCGCGAGCCGGAGGTATGTCGCCGCCTCGTCGCGAGCGACCTTGATCGCCGGGTTGACGACCGGGCGACCGTTGACGAGGACCATCACGCCGTTACGGACGACGAACTCCCGCGCCTGCGCGTGAACGTAGGCGGAGTGACACATCATCGTTAGGGCGTCGAGGTCCGCCTCACGGAGCCCTCTCGGTTCGAGTTCGCGGACGACGCGCTCGAACATCTCCTGTGCTTCCTTCGGGAGCCCGACGGGAATCGGGAACCCGCCGCTGGCGTCGGCGAGGACGGGGAGCGCGGCAGGCTTCCCCTGCCCGACCTTCGGGCGGTTCCCCGTCCCGCGCTTCGCCCTCGTCGGGTCGGCGGGTCGGCCCTTAGTCATGGATCTTCCCGAGGATCTCGTCACGGATCGTCTCGCCGATAGCGCGGGACATGAACGGCGGGACACTTCGCCCGATCCGTTCCCACCGCTGCTCATACGATCCCGTGAGGGAAAAGTCGCGAGGGAAAGATGACAGGAGGCGCAATTCGGCAAGCGTGAACTTCCGCGCCTGCGTCGGATGAGTCACGGACGCCGCGCCGACGTTCCCGCCAGTCGCCGTAATCGTCCCGACGGGATCCCGAGGCGAGGGCTTGACGAGTTGGAAGTATTTCTCCGACGACTGACCGGGGAGGAGTTTCGCCCACTCCGCGCCGATTGCGTACCGGGCGAAGGTGATATCCATCCCCGTCTCAGCGTCGACCGTCTGCTGATCGGTAATGTCGATTGCGTCGCGGATCGCGTAGCGGTACGCCCAAGGCTTCGGATGGGCGGGGCGGATCCCGTACTTGTCTACGAGATCGTTACGGACGCCGACGAAGATCAACCGCTGCCGAGCCTGCGGAACCCCAAGCCACGAGGCGTCGAGTACCTTCGCCTCGACCGCGTAGCCCTTCGAGCGCAGGTCGACGAGGATCTCTTTGAAGTACCCGAGGGCCTTGCCCTTGACGAGCCCCGAGACGTTCTCCGCCGTGAACACCTTCGGCTGAAGTTCGCCGAGCAGACGCCCGTACTCGAAGAACAGATCATCGGCGCGCTGGCTCGTATCCGAGTACGACTTGACGCGGCCCCAGCCCTTCTCCCGCTTCCCCGCCGTCGAGAAGGACGCGCACGGAGGCGATCCCTCGAAGAGATCTAACTCCCCGACCGCGAGGCCCGTCGCGTCGAGGATCTCCGAGCCCGTCACGTCGCGGATATCCCGCCCGTCGACTAGGACGCCCGGATGATTCTCCCGGTAGGTATTCCGCGCCTCCTCAACGAACTCATTCGCCCAGACGATCTCGAACCCCGCCATCTCTAGACCGAGGCACGCGCCACCGCATCCCGAGAACGTCGACACGACCTTGTAGCCGTTCGAGCCGCGAACCTTCGCGACGTCGAGCATCGACGGGACTTGATACGGGGGCTTCACGGTCATGCCTTGACCGCGACCCAGGCAGCGAAGTTCAGGTGACGCCAGTAGCAGTCGACGTGCCGGAACCCGGCGCGGGTTAGCAGATCGACGTTCCACTCCGCCGTTACGGGGACGAGGACACCCTCAAGGCTTCGACGCTTCGCCGCGATCTGCTCCGCCGTGTACCCGTTTTCGCCCTTTCGCCCGAGGTACGTCTCGACGAGGAGCCGATCCGCGTAGGCGTCGGCTCCGAGAACCTTCTCGACGAGGAGGAACACTCCGCCAGGGATCGTGTTGTCCCAAGCGTCGGCGATGATCCGCTGCCTGTACTCGATAGGGACGAACTGAAGCGTGAGGACCGCGAGCGTGACCGACGCAGGGACGCGGGGGTAATCGTCGCGCAGGTCGAGGCCGGAGATCATCGCCTCGGGGATCGCCTCACGAGCGGCGTCGCGCATCGGCTCCGAGACCTCGACGCCGACATACGTGCAGGACTCCCCCACCCGGTCGATGATCGGACGGAGAGCCGCGCCACGCGAGCAGCCAAGATCGACAACCGACGTCCCAGGAGCGGCGAACCGCGTCGCGAGTTCCGTCGTCGTCCGCCGCATCCCCTCGTAGTCGGGGATAGAACGGGAGAGCATGTCGTCGAATACGGCGGCGACCTCGGCCCCGAACTCCCAGCGGCCCTCCGCGATTACCTCGTCACGGGCGGTCACTTCGGGGAACCGTTCCACTCATAGCCGCACTTCGGGCAGCAGTACGCGGTAGCGGTCTCGTCGTCAAACTCCGGGAAGTCCGCCGGGGGACGGTCCTCCGTCGGAGGCGTCAGCGAAGCGAACCCAAACTCCGAGAGATCGAACCCAACCGCGTCAAGTTCGAGGAGTTGCTCCGCAAGGATTGACGAGTCCCACTCCGCGAGTTCCGCCGTCCGGTTATCCGCGAGCGCGTAGGCGCGAGCCTCGTCATGCGTCCACGACTTCGGGACACGAGTCACGGCGACACGCTCCCAGCCGAGAGACTTCGCAGCCTCCAGCGTCCCGTTCCCCGCAATCACGATGTTGCCGAAGAGGACGAGCGGCCTGCGCTGCCCGAACTTGTTCAGCGAGCCCTTGATCGCGTCAAGGTTCCTCGCGTTATGCGTCCGAGCGTTCTCGGGGTCCGGCGTAAGCGAGTCAATCGCCACGACCTCGATCTTCATATCCGTCATGCCCTGTCCTCTCGTGGAAACAGCCTGTCTAGTTCGGCGCGAAGCGAGTCAGCCATATCGGAGGCTCGCCACGCGAGGTTCTTCGGAGTCGTCCTCGCCAGCCGCTTGTACTCAACCGCTAACGTCTCGGTCTCCCCGACCGCACGAGTCAGACGCTCGACCGGATCCGCAGGAGCCTCGCCATCCATCTCCGCGACGAGAGCCTGAGCAGTCCACGCCCGGAGCGCGGACGAGTCGACAGGATCCGCGAGTTCAGACGGGAGGACGTAGGAGTTGCGCTCGACGAACGCACGCTTGCGGCATACGTCGGAGCAGTAGCGGCGAGGGCGACCTGTCTTCGCTCTAGTGAGCGGCTGCGCGCAGGTCTCGCAGATCGGCATGACCTGAGTGTCGGGGTTTCGTCACCCGTTTCGTTCCAGATTCCGACTTTCGGGACCGCGTGCGCGGACTCGCGGCGTCGGGGTAGGGCTCGTCCCCGCTATGCGCGGACCCCCCTTCCCTCTCGGGTCGGTTGATCAGTCATGCGGGGACGTTCGGTGCTACTTGCTGGAAGGTCGGCTCCAGCCTTCTGCGGTGGCTCCTGCGGGGTTATCGGTTACCCAGGTGTGGCAGGGTCGGCAGAGGAGCGCGAGGTTGTCTAGGTCTTCGAGGGAGCCTCCTCGGGCTCGTGATTGGATCTCGTGGACGTCGGTGGCGTATGCCTTGTGGCAGCGTTGGCAGATTGGGTTATCGGCTAGTAACCGGGCGACTAGGGGGGCTCGGGTCTCTCGGTAGTAGGCGGCGCGCTTCTTGCTTCGGTACGGGATTGGCTTCGTGCTTCTCCGTATCGGCGTTCTCCGCTGCATTGGGCCACGGTGTAGTGCTCGTCACGGTAGTGCTTGGTCCAGGCTGCCTTCCCGGTTCCTTGCTCGACTTCGGTCCAGGCTCGGCAGAGGTAGCAGTAGTAGCCGCTCACGTGCAGGGCTTCGGGGGGTAGTGCCAATGGGAGGCCCCTGCGCCGAATCGCCAGGCGGTCCAGAAGGCCCTGTCTTGGTAGTACCTGTTCCATTTTGAGATCGGCTTTGAGCGGAGGGCCTGGATCTCTTTCGTGAGGCCGTCTCTTGTTCGCTTCGTCTCGTCGAGCATCATCCATACGAGGGAGTCTCTCCAGGCCCGGTCGAGGAACTGGTATGCGCCTCGTGCGCTACTCGTCTTGTTTGCGGCCCGGTAGTTGCCGTGGGATTCGCGGCTGACTATGCAGCGGCGGATCTTCTCGTGCTTCGCGGAGTACCACGAGCCTTGGTAGAGGGAGGGGGCGACGCCCGTCATATCGAGGGCTGCGGGGCTTAGGTGGGCTGGGGTTGAGGTTGGGGCCAGCGTTAGTGCTGCGGTGATTGCCAGGGTTGCGAGGATCATCGGACTCCAATGCCAGAGGGATAGGTCAGGCATCGTGCATAGGCGGCTCCTCTCGGTTCTCGATGCTCCACCGTACTAGGCAGGTCATAGGGCACTCGTCGAGTCCGCTCGTACAGACGCAGGTCGTTGTCATACCCGTACCGCTTTCGGTACGGGATCGGTATGCAGACTCTTGGCTCTCGCCCAAGAATCAGTCATGCGGCTGCTCTCCTGTCCCTTGGCAGGCTCGGCACTCGTCGAGTTCGTCACGGCGAGGGATCAGGCCCCAGCCTTCGCAGCGTTCGCAGAGGCTCGGCTCGTCGTCGTCCTCTTCCGCTTCGAGGCTCGCGGCGATCCGGTCGGCGTTCGCTGCCGCCGCGAGGAGCCCTCCGAGGACCAGCCCGAAGGCTGCCCCTGCGGAGAGCGCGACGCCTAGCCAGAAGATGCTCACGGCTAGAAGGGTGCAGGCGAGTCGGTCGCCCACGGGTCGTCGGTGATCGGGTTAGCGGTCGGGCTCGCGGCTCCGCGTCGGATCTTCTCCGGGCGTGCCTTCGCCCCGTAGAGGCTCGGGCCTACCTCGTCGGCCTCGACTTCGAGGACGGTCCGCTTCTCCCCTGTCTTCGTCTCGTAGGAGCGTTGGCGGAGTCGACCGAAGACGACTACGCGGTCACCCTTCGAGAGTGAGTCGCCGACGTTCTCGGCGGTCTGCCTCCACGCGGTGACGTCGAGGAACGTCGTATCACCGTCGACCCAGTTGCCGTCTGCGTCGCGTTTCCGGTCCTGGGAGGCGACGGAGAAGGACGCGACTGCCGTCCCCGACGCGGTGAAGCGGAGTTCGGGATCTCGGGTGAGGTTTCCCATGATGATGACCTGCGGAAGTGGCATTGCGTTTCTCCTTGTTAGTTGCTCGGGCCGAGATCGGCTGAGCGGTCGATGAGTAGGGTTCGGTGTTCGGGCTTGGTCGTGCGGAGCCGCTTGCGGAGTTCGCGGCGTTCGTCGGGGGTAAAGCCTCCCCAGATGCCGTGGGAATCTTCGAGCCCGTCCTTGAGGCAGGCGCGGCGGACCTTGCAGCCTTCGCAGATCGTCCGGGCGGCTATGAGGGAGAACATGTCTGACGGGTAGAAGATCTCCGGGTCCGTAAAGAGGCAGGCGGCGTTCTCTCGCCAGTCCCCGAGGTCGAGGGGTGGCAGGTTCGAGTAGCCGGGGGCCTTTCCGCCCGTCACGAGTCGCTTCTCTCGTGCGGGGTGCGGCAGTTTTCGGCGTATCGCCAGGCTCCGCAGGCGGGGCAGCGGTCTATGAGAGACATACGGTCACCTCGACTCCGGGCTGCCCGTAGGTCTTCGTTGCCGTGAGGTTGACGACCTGGGAGTCATCCATCCAGACGCCTGCGCTCGTGAGAGCGTCGAGGACGGCGCGGACTAACTTGTCGAGATCCGGGCGGACAGCGGGTGTCGGGTGCTTCGGTCTCGCGGGTTCCTTCATCCGGAAGTTCAGGGTCACGGATACGGGGCCGTCGACGGTCGTCCACGTCTGGCGGCGGATCTCATTCGACGCGATGACCGTGACGGTCGTCCGCCAGTCCTTCAGCGGCTCGCCTGCGGACTCGACGAGGACGGCCTTCCCGTGCTTCGTAACGAACGCCCGCTTGGAGCCCTGGGGCTTCGGGTCGCCTGTAACGTCGAAGGTGATGCTCATCCGAGGCCCTCGATCCATCCGGCGAATCCGATAAGCGTCAGAAACGCAACTCCTATGAGGGTCGCGGTCCCGTAGCCGATGAGGTTGAGCATCCAACGCTCTCCCTTGGGGGTTAGTCGAACGTTGCTCATGAGGCGTTCTCCGTCTCCTGCATAGCGGCCTTGAGGTCGACGTAGAGGGTGCGGAGCGAGTCGCGCTGCTCGTCGGTCATGTCGAACGTCGCGGCCTTTTCTGCGAGGGCGACGAGCGGCGGGAGGCGGTCGCAGCCGCGCATAGCGTCGGCGATAGCGGCGAACTGATCCGGGCCCATCGTCGGCTTGCTCTCGACGGCTTTCGCCTTCGGTGCGGTCTGTGCGTCGTCGTCGTCGTCGGCGGCGATCCCGAGAGCGGCGCAGAGGGCGTAGCGGCGTGCGTAGGTGATTGCGGAGCCGAGTCCCTGCCAGTCGCGTCCCGAGTCTCCGAGCAGGGGGCCGAACCCGAGTGCGCCCCCGTCTGTGTGCAGAATCGTCGTCTCAACTGAGAGACGCCCATCGGAAGTGCCTTCTACGTTCTGCGTGATCGCCAGGCCGTGCTTAGCGAGCACGGGGCGAACGTGGTCGAGGATCGTCGCGAGGTCGGCGTATCGGTACGAGAACCCTGGCTTGATATTGGCGGTCTTGTCTTTGTGCGGGTTCGTAAGGTCTGCCTGCGCCGCGACGAACGCGGCGGAGATGGTCTTGTCGGTCACTTCTGCTCCAATGCGGGGGTTGCTGCGGTGAGTTCGAGGGGGATCTGGCCGGAGCGGATCGCGTCGACGATTGCGGCGCGCCCGTCCTTCGTGAAGCGGGTCGAGACGTAGGGGTTGCGGTTGGCGAACTTGACGCCGGGGACGATCTCGCCCGTATTCGGGTCGACGGCTTCCCCGTCGGGCCCTGCGACGAGCGTCGAGAGGTAGTGCTTCGAGAAGGACTCGCGGACGATGACGAGGGTCTGTACCTCGGTCGGATACGACTCGGCGATATGCGCGGAGAACGCGGTCTCGTCGGCGATCTTCGCCGAAGCGTCGGGGGCGACGATTGACGTCTTTGCGACAGTCGTCCCGTCCGGGAGAGAAGCGGCGGCGGAGTCCGCTCCGAGGTTGTCGAGGGCTGCGAGGAGCAGGTCGCGGAGTTCGTCCTTGCGTTCCTTCGCGGCGTCTGCGACGACGGTCGTCGCGGCGAGGGCGAGCGCGAGTTCGCGGGGGGTCATACGAGCCTCATCTCTAGTTGGTAGCAGTCGGCGCAGATGGTCCCGGTCGGATACCAGCGCGTGTCGGGTCGGAGGGTCTTGCAGCGTCCGCAGAGGCGGAACGTCTGCGCGGGGGGCGGGGTGTTCGTTCCGATCTCGGCGAGGTCGGCGGCGCGTAGTAGGGCGGAGGCAACCTCTCGCGCCTTCTCCGGGGTCATAGGGGTGAGAACTTCGTTTGCGGCGGTAACGGACTCTGCTCGTACTGCCCAGCCCTCGTGCGTCGCCGCGTTCGCTTCGGACATTCCGAGGAGGGAGATCGCGGTCTCGTCCGTGTACGTCGCGAGGGCGTGCCCGACGCGCCAGAGGAGATCCCGGACGGTCGACGTCGGCAGAGGCGCGAGAACGAGGCCATCCCGTGCGAACGGGAGGCGGCTCATGCTGACCGCCGTGCGGCGTGAAGCCGCTCGTCGAGGACGCAGAGGATGCTGTGAACCTCGCTCGCGAGGTCGCTATGTCCGTCGTTCTCGAAGAACTGTGAGAGGTCGTCAAGGAGCGTGATCGGATCCTCTTCGTATGCCTTGAGGACGGCTGCCGTGTTCGGCGCGTACTCGGCGAGGTAGTCGCGGGTGACTGTGATGCGGCCTGACTTGATCATCGGGGTTTCCAATCGGT
>OFSE01000154.1_pt1 | contig 23477 bp, 19 predicted proteins | sample 1543261 | NCBI WGS metagenome assembly OFSE01 (sample SAMN07774225, study PRJEB24372) | wastewater metagenome | isolation source: Exp Tend VB 50WW | collected 2016-02 | reverse complement strand
TGGCGCGCGCCGCATTTTAGACGAGCCGCTCAAAGGCGAGCCAGCCGACGCTGAGAAAGAAATTCAGAAAGAACCACAAAAAGAACAGCAAAAAGTGCCGAAAGGTCCGCCCAAATAATGGTGGCTTTGGGCGAACCGAAGCAATCAAATTAGCGCTCTTGCATCGCCCGTATCTTTTGCCGAATTTCGGGAATCATCGCCATTGCCGCCTTTTCTCCCGCCAAAATTGCCAGATTACGCCCGGTAAAATCACTGCTTTTCAAGCCTGGCAATTCTGGGCGAATCACCACATCAGCATTTCTCAATTCAAACTGATTCAGGCTTTGCCCCATGATGGTAAAAGTCTGCAACAACACATCCAGCGAGCTGCCGCCTGTTTGCGATTCAGGCGGCGAAGAAATATTCACTGCGATCACAAAATCAGCCCCCATTTCTCGTGCAAAGCGCACCGGTACCGGCGACACCAAGCCACCATCAACATATAGACGATCATTAATCCGAACTGGCTGAAATACCCCTGGCACCGACGACGATGCGCGTACCGCCGCGCCTGTGTTCCCGCGCTGGAAAAGAATCGGCAAACCAGTACTTAAATCGGTGGCCACCGCACCAAACGGTTTGCGTAATTTTTCAATCGGCGCTTGTGCAACGGTGCGATTCACAAATGCTTGCAAAGCTTCACCTTTTAAAACACCACTCGATTTAGAGAAGAATGGCACCGACCAATCAGAAATGGTGGCCTCATCCAACTCCAGCGCTAACTTTTGCAGCATGAAGCCGCTATTACCCGCCGCATACATCGCGCCCACCACACTACCGGCGCTGGTGCCAGCCACCAGATCAACATTAATGCCTTGTGCTTCCAACACTTTAATCACACCAATATGCGCAAAACCACGCGCCGCGCCGCCGCCCAACGCCAAGCCAATACGTATTGGACGCGGTGTTTTGACGGTAGGCGTATCAACTTGATTGGTCGGATTGGTTTGATTACTTTGACTGGTTTGACTATTGGGAATGGATGGACTTTGCTGATTCTGCTGACCCAGCGGTGGCAAAGGTACCGTGCTACATGCACTAAGCAATACCAACAAACCACCACAAACATAACGCATGAAGCTCCGCAACGACGCTTTTCTATTTCTATTCTTCAAAATCTAATGCCCTCAAGCCGATGGTGATTAAACATGCACAATTTTATCTTAGAACTGACGCAAAACAGACGTTAGCGTAGTTGTCTCGCCTTGCCATAGCATTTGTACTGTCTGCTGCTTGGCGCCTAGCTAACGCAATTTTGTGTAAGTCTTAGAATGATTAAAAACAATATACTGCCAATAAATAAAAATTTTTGTGGCAGTTTCCGCAATTCTTTAGCATATCTTCAAAAAATACAGGGTGTAGTATATTTATTATTCGCTTTCCATGTTGAAAATCCTGTACATCAATGCCCGCCTTCAATCATCTTTAATCATCTTCAATCACCTGCAATACGATCTTACCAACGTGATTACCTTGCATCCGATGATGTGCCTGCGCTGCTTGCGCTAACGGGAATACCGAGTCGATGATGGGCAAACATTGTCCGGCTGCCAGTAGCGGCCAAACCTTTTGTTGCAAGGCTTGTGCAATCACTGCTTTTTCTTCTGCACTGCGTGGTCGCATCAGCGAGCCGGTGATCTGCGCTTTTTTCATCAGAATCGGTAGCAAACTTAATTTGTCTGCCACCGCACCGCCCATCATGCCGATAATCACTAGCCGACCACCATGCGCTAACGCTTTGATATTTTGTTCAAGATACGCTGCGCCGATAATGTCGAGAATAATATCGACACCTTGCCCACCGGTCGCCGCTAAAACCTGTGTCGCAAAATCTTCTTCGCGATAATTAATCGGTACACCGCCCAGCTGACGCACCACGTCACATTTCTGCGCATCGCCGACCGTTGCAAAAGCTTGCAAACCAAACGCCTGACATAACATTAATGCCGTACTACCAATGCCACTGGTACCGCCATGTATCAACACACGTTGGCCTTTGCTGCCTGCGCAGATCTGAAATAAATTTGCCCACACGGTAAAAAATGTTTCAGGAATTGCCGCCGCCTGTAACATCGACACACCTTGCGGAATAGGCAAACATTGCCCCGCTGGCAATACGCAATATTCGGCATAGCCGCCACCATTGCTTAGACCGCACACCGTATCACCCAAAGAAAAATGATGCACAGCGCTACCGAGCGCCACCACTTCGCCCGCCACTTCCAAACCGGGGGTTGGATTAGCGCCGGATGGCATGGGATATTGCCCAAGTCGCTGCACCACATCAGGCCGATTAACGCCAGCCGCATGGACACGAAGTAATACTTCATGATCTGCCACCTGTGGCATCGCAACTTCGCGTAGTTGCAGCACTTCCGGCGCACCTGGCGTGGTAATGTGAATTTCTTGCATGCTGCTTGGTAGATTGACTATCCGTTGATTCATGGGTCAACTTTCTGCGTATTAGAATAAAAACCAGGATCAAAACTAAGATTAAAATTAAGATTAAGCGGTGTTTTGTTTTCAACTTTATCATTAAGCTGATTTTCATACCATCACGCCACGGCACTACATAGAAAGCTACCTTGCGCGATCATCGAAAACGCGACAGAATGCCTCACATCTGGCGCGCATCCTACTCGCCAAAATTTCCGATCAACCAGCAATCGATTAGCCATCACCAAGCACCCCATGTTCGTGCCGAACAGCTTACTGAAAAAGCAGCTTTGGATCGTGCTGCCATGTCTGTGTGGTGGCGTGATGGTCGCTTTTATCTTAGTTGCCTCTACAACCAGCGCTTGGGCTAATGCCTTGTTTTTACTTTTGCCCATGAGCCTATTCTTTGGCTTCGTTGCACCATCTGCTTACTATGTCTGTCGCTCGTTACCGTTCGCGCGCCGTCGCTTTTTCTCTGTTGCGATGTTGTACGCCACTACCACACTGCTCTCAGGTTTATTCTGGACTGGTCTTTGCTGGTTGTGGAATATGTTTTCCCTCTGGCTTGAGCAACCGTGGGCGGGCATTCAGTTTCATCAAAATATTGCGCTAATTCTGTTAGCTGCTGGCTGTGGATTTTATTTAATATCACTTTTGATCGCCGATATCTTTTTTGCCTTTGATCAAATGAATGATGCAGAGCGGCGTCAATCTGATTTGCAAATTCTGGCACGTGATGCTGAATTACAAATGTTACGCACGCAGATTAATCCGCATTTTTTGTTTAATAGCCTCAACTCAATCAGCGCGCTCACCGCAATCGATGCTGCAGGCGCGCGTGCCATGACGATTGAATTAGCACAGTTCTTCCGGCAAACATTGGCCTTGTCAGAGCGCACTCTGATTACTCTGCAAGAAGAAGTGCAGCTTTGCCAGCATTTTCTGCGCATAGAAAAAATCCGTTTCGGTAAAAAATTACAAACTGAAATTGAGATTCCGGCTAACGTAAAAAATGCCTTGATACCGCCGATGAGTTTGCAGCCCCTAATTGAAAATGCCATCAAACACGGCATTCATCATCTAAGTGAAGGCGGCACGCTTCAGATGAGCGCCTCGCGCAATGGTGATTGGTTGCATCTGCAGATTAGCAACCCGGTGCCGGCGCCACATGAAACACAATTGACGACACAATCAACGCAACCACAGCGCGGCAATGGCACCGGATTAAAAAACTTACGCGCACGTTTTCATGCCTTGTATCAGGATCAATCCCGCATCGAATGGCAACACACATCCAATCGTTTCGTGGTGCAATTAGCACTACCCTATCGCACTCAAGAGGCTGCGCATGAATAAGACTTTACGTGTTCTGATTGCTGATGATGAAAATCTGGCGCGCAGCCTGATTCGGGAATACTGCCAGCCGCATACCGATTTGCAAATCATTGGCGAGGCAGAGAATGGGCTTGAGGCAGTTAACGCGATCTCTGAATTAAAGCCCGACCTGGTTTTTCTCGATATTCACATGCCGAAATTATCTGGCCTTGAAGTGCTTGAGCTAACCGGTCTTCATAGCGGCGTCATCTTTACCACAGCGTATGATCAATTCGCATTGAAAGCCTTTGATTTGCACGCCATCGATTATTTACTAAAGCCATTTGCACAATCGCGCTTTGATGAAGCGCTCAGCAAAGCGCGTAATATGCTGGGAAAAAACAATCCCGCCTTACACAATTTACTGCAACAAGCTCAAACTAGCCTGCAACGCATTGTGGTACGCGAACGCCAGCAAATCGTCATTGTGCCAATCGACAGTATCGATTTCATTGAAGCAGAGGATGATTACATCAATATTCATGCGGCTGGCAAAACCCATCTTAAAACCCAGAGCTTATCGGAACTGGAAACACAGCTAGATCCACTGCAATTCGTGCGGATTCATCGCTCTTACCTCTTACAATTGAAAGCTTTAAAACAAATCGAGCGGCACAGCAAAGATGCACACGTCGCTTTACTGCACAACGGCGCACGGCTACCGATCAGCCGCGCTGGTTATGACCGCTTAAAATCCTTGTTGTCGATGTTATAAAATATCGTGGATGCAAAACCGAATACAAAAAACCAGCACAGATAAACTCGCCCGCTGGCCTACCACTTAATTGACCGCTTAATTGACCACATAATCGACCACTTAGTCGATGGCAGTCCACCACGTAACAGATTGTATTGAAATTAATTTGCGCTCTTTAAATCAACACAGACGCCCCCATCTGGCGACAGGGCATACCCAATACAAGCATCCCGTGGCCAGAAGATACCATCTGTGCCCAACAATCCCGCGCATTTTTAAGGCGGGTATTTCTTTCATTTTTCTAAATAAAGGACATCATGAATTCACTTATGTACACCGCATCCATCCCTGTGTTTAAGCAAATGTTGGGCAGCTTAAAAGCGCTGGTGAGCAAAGCTGAAGCACACGCCGCTGCAAAAAATATCGATGTACAAGTATTTTTGCAAGGCCGACTGGCTCCTGATATGTTCCCATTCATTCGCCAAATTCAGATCGCTGGCGACTTCGCCAAAGGCACAGCGGCGCGTTTGGCGGGTGTGGCCGTACCAGATTTTCAGGATAACGAAACCAGCTTTGCCGATTTGCATGCACGTATTGATAAAACGGTGGCTTTTTTGGATAGCTTGAATCCGAATCAGTTTGAAGGCAGCGAAACGCGCGATATCGTCTTACGCCCAGGCACACCAAAGGAAATGAAAATGATTGGTCAGCCGTATTTGTTGCACTACGGTTTGCCGCAGTTTTTCTTCCATGTCACCACTGCGTATGATATCTTGCGTCATCTGGGTCTGGAAATCGGCAAGCCTGACTACATGGGCAAGTTCTAATTGACCACCTGCCCTTTCAAACGCAGTTTGAAAGGGCAACAAGTTTTCCACAGGGAAACTTGTTGCCCTCAGCAGAAGAAATAAAATAAATATTCTTCACTTCTACCAGATTACGTCGTTAAAGCACTAAATGCATGTCAGATTCTTTCTGATTCACAATTTTTTACATTGATTGTCTTGCAATTGAAATCGATGATGGACACACTTCCTATCGTCTAGTCGAATTGCGATCGAAATACTGGTTCGATTTTTCGATTATTTTGTTATTTATCACTGGTGGAGAAATGTTTTCTCGTTTTTTACAAAAAAATAAATCTGATACCCCAGAGTTTGAAGAAAAACGTTTGCTTTTAAACGAAGAGGAAATATTTTTTGGTCGCTTGCGCCGTGCTCTGCCGAATTGCTATATTTTCCCCAAGGTTGATCTAGCGGGCATCCTTACATCGACCAGCCAAAATCCAAAACAAAAACAAGCATCCTTAGAAAAGCTGCAAGGTAAAAAAGTCGATTACGCGATTTTTGATGGCACGCTGACCTTATTGTGTGTGGTCGAATTAACCGACAAAGACGGTCAGGAAAACGATCCTTTGATTGCCGAATGGTTGAAAAAAGCCCATATCAAAAGCATACGCTGGCGTTTTAGTCCGCTGCCAACGGCGGAACAAATCCTGCGCACCTTAGCACCGTTCTCCAGCTTGCAATCACCAAAACCCGATATCTCGGCCAATACCGTGATTCGTAATTCTTACGAAGAACCGACCAGTTCGGGTGGCATCAATACGGTGCAGGCAATTCATCAAGCCGACCCAGTACCCAGCAACATCATGAGCTTAACCGCACCAGCGCTGGATCAACTGACACCCAACAAGCACCTGAAAACCCGCTACCCGCATGTCTGGCAGCGTATCAATCTGTTTGCCAGCGAGCCTAAGCATCTCAAAAAATATCTGGAGTCCTTATTCTTGCAAGATCGCGGCGTTGAACGCGCTGGCTTCCCGGCCGAAGTGATCAAAGAGATCACCGATATTCAAAGCGAAAATGAACGCTTCCTGCAAATGGCGATGCCACGCAATTTAACGTGGGAAACGCAGTTTATTAATCGCTGAATCTACACAAAAATCTGCACAAAATCCGCTACAAATCAGGCTGAATCAAATGCCCCAACTTGGCGACCTTGGTGCGCAGGTAGCGCTCGTTGAATGGATTGCGCTCGATGATGAGGGGAATATGCTCGGCGATTTCGACATTTAAGCCTTTCATCGCAGCGATTTTTTTCGGGTTGTTGGTCATCAATTTGAGTGAACTAACACCCAAATGCTTGAGCATTGGCTCGCACAAATCATAGGTGCGCAAATCTGCAGCAAAACCCAACTGTTGATTGGCTTCCACCGTATCAGCGCCTTGGTCTTGTAGGTGATAAGCGCGCACTTTATTCAATAGCCCGATGCCACGCCCTTCCTGACGCAAATACATCAACACACCGCGCCCTTCTTCGGCAATTTTTTGCAAGGCCAGTTCAAGTTGCGGCCCGCAATCGCAACGGCGGCTAAACAACGCGTCACCGGTCAAACATTCGGAATGAATGCGCGCCAACACTGGCGCACCATCAGAAAAATCGCCCAAAGTCAGAGCGATGTGTTCTTTGCCATTGTCTGGTTCAACAAAGGCATGCATCTGAAACGTCGCCCAAGTGGTGGGCAACTGGCAGGCACTAACAAATTCTAATAAAGATGCCTCAGAGGTTTCAGGCAAAGTCGGGCTCAACATAACAATTCTCGCGGATTCTTTTCAGGGACGAAGTATAAACCGAGAATTTCCATTAGGCGCACCGGAGGTGCTATTTGAGCGCTGACGGCGCATTTTCGGTCAATTTCGGCGTTTTTCCTTATTGTCATTCCTTGATGGCTAGCCATGAGCGCCTCATTCACGTCAAAATTGCCTCGAAAAGTGCATCCGTCATCATCTCAAATCCTAATGGAAATTCTCGGTTAAACGACCTGCGCCAATGATGGTTCAGGCAGACGTCTTTGCATTGGACGACGCTAGTTATCAAGCCAGCAGCAGGCTGTTTCATTGCTCGTCAATCTATGGGCGCATTACCCAAATGCAAGTGCGCTGGTGGCAAAGCCTGCCTTGCCACCCTCACCTTGTACCAGTCGGATACTTGGACAGGTTTGCCCAAGAATAGGTTTATATTTACATGAAAAATAAATACTGCCACCTGTATTTTTTTAAAACATCCGCATATCGTGCGGGAATTAATAGAAAAAATACAGAAAAGTGGCAGTATATGTAATTAGTCGATGTAGCGACGATTAACGTCGTTTTAACTGACTAATATCGCGCACCGCACCCCGGTCGGCCGAGGTTGCCAAAGCGGCATACGCTTGCAAGGCTTGCGATACATAGCGCTCACGCTGCACTGGCTGCCAAGCCTGCGCGCCCTTGGCTTCCATCGCAGCACGGCGCTGTGCCAAGTCGGCATCGCTGACTTTTAAATGAATGCTACGTGCCGGAATATCAATTTCAATGATGTCACCTTCTTCCACCAAACCAATCGCACCACCTTCGGCCGCTTCTGGTGAGGCATGACCAATCACCAGACCGGACGAACCACCAGAAAAGCGCCCGTCCGTAAATAAAGCACACGCCTTGCCCAAGCCTTTGGATTTAATGTAGGAGGTGGGGTATAGCATTTCCTGCATGCCGGGGCCGCCTTTCGGCCCTTCGTAACGAATAATCACCACATCACCGGCCTGCACCTGATCGCCCAAAATCGCCTCGACTGCCGCATCTTGGCTTTCAAACACGCGTGCCTTGCCGTGGAAGACCAAAATACTTTCATCGACACCGGCGGTTTTAACGATACAACCTTTTTCTGCCAAATTGCCGTACAACACCGCCAAGCCGCCATCTTGCGAATACGCGTGCGAACGCTGGCGAATGCAGCCTTGTTGACGATCCGTATCCAAACTCTCAAAACGTTTGCTCTGCGAAAAAGCCACTTGGGTTGGCACGCCGCCCGGTGCGGCACTAAATAATTGACGCACCGCTGGGTCTTGGCTGACCGCGATATCATTCTGTGCAATCGCCGCCGCCATATCAACGCTATGAATCGTAGGACGACTGGTATCGAGCAAACCGGCGCGTGCTAACTCACCCAGAATCGCAATGATGCCGCCAGCTCTGTGCACGTCTTCGATATGGTATTTATCCGTCATCGGTGCGACTTTGCACAAGCAAGGTACTTTGCGCGAAATACGGTCAATATCAGCCATCGTGAAATCAACGCCCGCCTCATTTGCCGCTGCCAGCAAATGCAGCACGGTATTGGTGGAGCCGCCCATCGATACATCCAAGGCCATCGCGTTTTCAAAGGTGGCTTTATTGGCGATAGAACGCGGCAACACCGCCGCATCATCTTGCTCGTAATAACGCTTTGCCAGCTCCACGATCAAGCGCCCAGCGCGCAGGAAGAGTTCTTTGCGGTCAGCATGAGTGGCCAATATAGTGCCGTTACCGGGCAACGACAAACCCAAAGCTTCGGTCAGGCAATTCATCGAATTTGCTGTGAACATGCCGGAACAAGAGCCGCAAGTTGGACAAGCGGAACGCTCAATCCGACCGATTTCTTCGTCCGACACATTAGTGTCACCCGCCTTGATCATGGCATCGACCAAATCGATTTTCATGATTTTTTGCACGCCCGTTGATTTCGGGTGCAGAGTTTCTAACACCTTGCCCGCTTCCATCGGCCCACCGGACACAAACACCACCGGAATATTTAAACGCATCGCCGCCATTAACATGCCCGGCGTGATTTTGTCGCAGTTGGAAATGCACACCATCGCATCGGCGCAATGGGCGTTCACCATATATTCGACTGAATCAGCAATCAGCTCGCGTGACGGCAAGGAGTACAACATGCCACCATGCCCCATCGCGATGCCATCATCGACGGCAATTGTATTAAATTCTTTGGCAACGCCACCCGCCGCCTCGATTTCACGCGCCACCATTTGCCCCAAATCTTTCAAATGCACATGACCGGGTACAAATTGGGTAAACGAATTCACCACCGCAATAATCGGCTTATCAAAATCGCCGTCTTGCATGCCAGTGGCACGCCACAAAGCACGAGCACCCGCCATATTGCGGCCATGGGTGGTGGTACGGGAACGATAAACAGGCATCACAAACTCCTTCAAAATCGGTGGGTCTGGCGTGTAGCCAAAACTAGAAAAGCTCAACTGCAAATCAAATAAATCAGATTAATGACAAAAATCACAGCAGACAAGCTTGCCCCTTCTGATTTGATATGTCAAATAGGTAAAATACTCTCTATTCATATCCATTGCATATCAATTAAAAATAAAAAAGCGACGAGGCAAAACCCGTCGCTTCTTTGCTGCAATCGATGTTGGCTATTAAGCTTAATGAGCCTAATGAGCCTGATGATACTGCAGCACCCGCTCAACTTCATTTTTCGAGCCTAAAAATACCGGCACGCGTTGATGTAATTTAGTTGGCTGAATATCCAACATGCGTTGCTTACCATCGGTGGCTAAGCCCCCTGCCTGTTCGACAATCATCGCCATCGGGTTGGCTTCGTACATTAAGCGCAGTTTGCCCGGTTTATCTGGTTCGCGTGCATCGGCCGGGTACATGAAGATGCCGCCGCGATTCAAAATTCGATGCACATCGGCCACCATCGAAGCGATCCAGCGCATGTTGTAATCTTTGCCCAGCGGGCCCGTCTTGCCGGCCAGCATGTCGTCCACATAGCGCGTTACTGGGGCATGCCAATGACGCTTGTTGGATGCATTGATGGCGAACTCCTGTGTGTCTACCGGAATCTGCATATTCTTTTGCGTCAACACCCAAGAGCCCATTTCACGGTCGAGCGTAAAGCAATTCACGCCATTGCCAGTAGTCAGCACCAGCATGGTTTGCGGGCCGTATACTGCATAACCGGCAGCCACCTGCAAATGCCCGGCCTGCATGAAATCTTGCTCGGTCGGCACGGCCAAACCTTCGGGCGCTTTTAATACCGAAAAAATCGTGCCAATTGAGACATTCACATCAATATTGCTGGAGCCATCGAGCGGGTCAAACAGCAGCAGGTATTCGCCTTTGGGATAACGGTTCGGAATCAAATGAATGCTTTCCATTTCTTCCGATGCCATCGCCGCCAAATGGCCGCCCCATTCATTGGCTTCGAGCAAAATTTCATTAGAAATGATATCCAATTTCTTTTGCACTTCGCCTTGAATATTTTCGCTCTCTGCCGTGCCCAACACCTCGCCTAGCGCGCCCTTGCCGACTGCATGGCTAATCGTTTTGCAGGCGCGTGCGACCACTTCAATCAAGAGACGCAGCTCGGCTGGAATACTATTATTTAAGCGCTGCTCTTCCACCAGATATTGCGTCAGGCTCACTCGTTTCATGGATTTCCTTTGTTAAATAAAGAATTTAGTTGGCGGCGGACTATTTTTACGCGGCCAATGCCTTACTCACCACTTCCAGCACATCTTTGGATAATTTTTTACTCTCCGCTACCTGCTGCAAAGCTGCCCGCATCGCCGTTTGCAGTTGTTTTGGATATTTCTTCCAGCGATCTAAACTACGTGCCAAGCGCGCTGCGACTTGCGGATTGAGCTTGTTTAAGGCAATCACCATCTCCGCCCAAAACGCGTATGCACTACCATCGGTAGCGTGGAAACGGAAAGCATTTCCGTTACAGAAGCCAAAAATCAAACTGCGAGCGCGATTCGGGTTGGCTAGTGTAAAGGCAGGATGGCGCATCAATTCACGTACTTTATTCACATCTGTGCTACTTGCTGTGGCTTGCAACATAAACCATTTATCGATCACCAAAGCCTCATGCTTAAAACGACGGTAAAACTTTTGCATGGCCTGCGCTACTATTTTGGTTTGTCTTGCATTGCCAGAAAAATGGCTTAAGGCAGACAAGGCGGCAAAACGATCAGTCATATTTTGCGCACTTTCAAACTGCGTTTTCGCTAGAGCAAAGGTACTATCATCTTGCCATTCCACCAAATACGACAAGGCTAGATTTTTCAAGCTGCGTTTGGCTGCCGAAGCGGCATCTGGGCTGTACTTGCCGGGTGTCAGATTGTCTTCATACGCGCTTAAAAAATCAGCGCGCAAATGCTGACTTAATGTAGCGCGAACAAATTGACGCGCACTATGAATGCTTTGCGGATCTACCACCGCCATCTGTTCACCGATGGTGGTTTCCGATGGCAAAGTCAACAATAATTCACGGAAAGATGGATCAAGGCTACGATCATTCAAGACGCTGCGCAACGCATCGATATACATAGCGTCTAGGCTCAATACCTCGCCTTTTTGAACTGCCGTAGTCAGATTCAGTAAACGGCGCATCGCCAAACGCTGTCCGGCTTCCCAGCGATTAAAAGCGTCACTATCATGAGCCAATAAGTGCCCCAGTTCTGCGTCGGTATAGTCATATTCTAAGACCACGGGCGCAGAAAAATTGCGCAAAATTGACGGTGTAGGTTGGCGATTTACGCCAACAAAACGGAACACTTGTTTCGCCTTGGTCAATTCCAGCACCATGGTTTTCACCGGCGCAGCAGCGCTGCCTTCCAATTGCAAAGGCATGTCTTTGCCACGTGCATCGAGCAAACCAATCGCAACCGGAATATGAAACGGCAGTTTTTTATCTTGCCCAGGTGTGGCCGGGCACGATTGGCTCAATGTGATTTCATAAGTCTTTGCTGCCTTGTCGTAACTGGTGCTCACTTTCACTCGCGGTGTGCCCGATTGACTATACCAGCGCTCAAACTGACTCAGATTACGGCCACTAGCATCCGCCATCGCGGCGCGGAAATCATCACAAGTCACCGCCTGCCCATCGTGCCGTTCAAAATACAGATCCATACCTTTGCGGAACAGATCGCGCCCTAGCAAGGTGTGATACATGCGTACCACTTCGGCGCCTTTTTCATAAATCGTGACGGTATAAAAATTATTAATTTCAACGTAAGAATCAGGCCGCACAGAATGTGCCATTGGCCCGGCATCTTCTGAAAACTGCACTTGGCGCAACAAACGTACATCTTCAATCCGCTTCACCGCGCGACCAGAATCTGAACCTGCTAAGTCTGCAGAAAACTCTTGATCACGAAACACCGTCAAACCTTCTTTCAGCGACAATTGAAACCAGTCGCGGCAAGTGACACGGTTGCCCGTCCAGTTGTGAAAATATTCGTGCCCTACCACCGATTCGATACCAGCATAATCGACGTCAGTGGCGACATTTGGGTTGGCCAACACATATTTGGTGTTGAAAATATTCAAGCCCTTGTTTTCCATTGCGCCCATGTTGAAATCGCTGGTGGCGACGATCATGAAACGATCTAGATCTAACTCTAAGCCGAAACGATCTTCATCCCATTTAATGCTGTTTTTCAGCGAATCCATCGCATGCTGGGTTTTATCCAGATTGCCTTTTTCTACCCAAACTTGCAGCAGCACTTTGCGGCCAGACTGCAAACGGTATTTTTCTTCCTGACAAACCAGTTTGCCCGCTACCAAGGCAAATAAATACGAAGGCTTTTTAAACGGGTCTTCCCACTTGGCGTAATGACGGCCATCACCTAAATCGCCCGATTCAATCAAATTACCATTCGATAGCAAGACTGGATATTTTTTCTTATCACCGCGCAGCATCACGGTGAAGCTGGCCATCACGTCAGGGCGATCTGGGTAATACGTGATTTTACGAAACCCTTCCGCTTCACACTGGGTATATAAATTATCGTTCGAGCTGTACAAGCCCACCATTGAAGTGTTTTTGATTGGTCTAATGACGGTTTCAATGTCTAACGTCACCTGATCAGGCGCATTGAAAATCGTCAAGCGACCATCCGCCAACGAGTATGCGCTTCTTTTCAAGTCAACGCCGTTCATGCGCAATTGCAGCAGTTTCAACTGTTCGCCCAGCAACACCAGATTCTTTTCTGCGCTATCGTGATTACGGCGCATGGTAAGTCTGGTGGCAACATGGGTTTGCGCGGGATCAAGGTCAAACCCCATTTCTACGGTATCTACCCAAAATCCTGGGGCAATATAGTCCTTGCGAAAAATAGCGGTGGGAACGGCGGCTAACTTGCTGGTGGTATCAGTACGCATAGAGTAATTTTATGAAGACGATTGTGATTAAACAAAATTAGGACTTACGCAAAACAGACCTTGGCGTTGTTGCTTCGCCTTGCCGTACCTATTTGTAATGTCTGCGGCTTCGCGCCTAGCCAACGCAATTTTGCGTAAGTCCTAAAAATAAAGCAACATGGAACAAAATTCATCGAACCGGAGTCTTAGCCACGAATACTACGCAAATAGGGTGACCGGCCAAATGGGTGATTTATAGTCGTCATTTTAACCATTCCTGCAGCGAAACCGCAGATTTTTACCAAATGGTCAGAAAAGCGACAGTAAAGTTCTTGTAAAACGCCGTCTTACTTGGTATACGCCGCCGTTATGTCAAGGCGTTTAGAGTCTACGTTAAGACATACGTCTAAAACGCGCATAAAGGGGATGATTCCGTGGCAAACCCTATTTTGCAGTATAGTGGAACGAACCAATTCGTTATTCCGCGTGAAGAAAAGCTTTATAGAATAATCGTTTTTAGCTCAAATAAGTGTCACTGCAACAGAAGGAAATTATGATGAAAAATTATTTCAATTCAAACTTAGCTTCGAGCTTAGTTTCAAACTTAATTTCAGGCTTAATTGGTGGCCTGATGTTACTCCTAAGCGGCTGCGCTACCACCATCACCAGCCAGGTCACTACATTTCAGGAATGGTCGAACGATCCGGCAACACAAACGCAAGACAAGTCGTATCGACTCGAACTCAGCGAAGAGCAAAAGAATGATCTGGAGTTCAAACAATATAGCGACATCTTGCAACAACATTTATCAGCGTTAGGCATCAAAGATGTTAGCGATACCAATGCGACGCCGACCTTTCTGGTGAAAATGGCGTATGCCACGGCTTTAAGCGGAGTACAAGTGAGCTATCCGTATGGGCCATATTTTTATGACCCGATCTGGCGCCTGCATTACTCGCGTTTTTATTATCGTTCACCATTTTTCTACCCCTACGGTTACGGTGGTTATGGCTTTAGCCGCTTTGGTGATCCTTATTTCGGCGATGGCTTTCAAGGGCGGCGCTACTATTTGCATCAATTGGCTATCAGCATTACCGATCAAAAAAGCGGTAAAAAGGTGTTTGATGTGAGAGCCAGCACCGAGCAGCTTGATCCTGAAATCTTGAACCACATACCGTATTTAATGGCGAGTGCCTTCAACAATTTCCCAGGTGAAAACGGTAAAACCATCAAAGTTGAGTTACCACTAAATAAAGAGTAATTTTTATTAGTGATTTACTGCGGTGGATCGCGTAGCGCTTCAAGCAAGGCGCGATCCACTACCGATTCAGCCTGAATCTGTAACACCAAACCATCGCGCAATTTGCTGACCAGCTCGTCGCCCGATAGCGACAAAGCGTCTTGTCCTTGGCGATTGGTAAAAATAAAACGGCTGCGTTTTGGGCTAACCCAAGCCAATTTGTAACGCGTCATTGATTCATCTGGCTGGATAAAATTGAGCCAGATACCTCGCTCAAATTCATTCACTTGCTGTTCCCACTCGTCATCGGTTTGCTCGCTACGAGTTTGCACGTGCCGATCCAAGCGGCGTTCGCTGGCACGCTGGGCAATATTGACAGCGATTTCGAGTTGCCGCCTTGGAGAAAATTCGAGCGGTGCTCTGGCAATCGCGGCATGCCGTTCGGCTAGCTTGGAGAAAAACACCACGCGCTCTGGCTCTTCCCATTTAATCGCATTCAGCCAAGCATTGAGCAAAGACAGCATGGAAGGTAATTTACTCACTAGCTCTTTACGCTCCTCTGCACTGTTCTTTGGTTTCAGACTCCAGATCAGATCATCCATGGTCTTCAACGCGTTTTCTAGCGCATGCGGCTTTTCTTCTTTGACGTTGTGGCCAATCGTCAAAATACGCAACCATTGTTCCTGCAAAAAAGTCTCTAAAAAACCAGCGACTTCACCAGTTTCAACCCGAATCGCCACATCATGCTCGGCAAATTCTCTGGCAATTCTGAGCTTTTCTTGCTTGAGCGCTTTCGCTACCGAATCACTAATCGCGGCATCGGCCTTTTCTTCCTCTTCTTGCAAAAAGGCTTCCAGATCAGCCACCACATCAGAAAATAAATCGATCTGTTCATCGAACTCGTCTTGCACTTTTTCGACGATGCCTTCGATCATTTGATACAAAGGATCTTCATTACTGGTTTCAGTATCAAGCTGTGCACCAGAACGTGCCAAGGTATCGATCAATACGCGTGCCGGATGCGATTCTTTGAAAAAGAAATCCTTGTCCATCAAGGCGACTTTTAAGGTCGGGATCTGCAACTGACCAATCAGTTTTTTGATTTCTTCCGGGATGCTGGGGTCATTAAAAACAAAATCAAAAATACGCGCTAATAATTCAATCGTGCTTTGATCGACTTGACTTAATTGATCCACCGGTGCTTGCTGTGCGAGCTGGCGCAAGGGTGCACTGGTGCTCATCATTTGTGGCTGGCTGATAAATTCGTTGCGCCGCACTTCTTGTTGCAAACTACTCAAATAGTTAAAAAACTCTCGATCAACCAGCACTTTATCGGACTGTCCGGCCATACCACCTGCTGCACCGGTTCCGCCGGCAAAGGTGCCATTAAAATTCAGCACACCACCACCCCCACCACCATTCGTTGCATGTGCAGTTGCGCTAGCGCTTTGTTGCAATTGCGCCTGTGGTGCGCCAAAAAATAGACTACGTAATTTGTTGTGCAGGTACGGATCACTGTTTAAAGTATCGTCACCGCGCAAACCGCTCTGCCGCGCTGATTTATTTTGATGTTTACTTTGATAGACATCGCTCAGATCGGGCAAGATGCCGCGCTCGATCATGGCGTCATTGAGTCCGCTTAAAATCGGTGCCAAGCGTAAAAATAAATTTGGTTGCAGTAAGCGCAATACCAATTGATGCGATTCACTGGCGTTATCAAATTCGGTCCATGCCTGATATAGCGCCAGAATAAACACTTCTGGCCGAAATGGATTTTGCGCCACATTAATGGGCGTGCGCTGTAAAACATTGCCGATGCGAATATTCAATCCCATCAGCAAATCCGCATGATTAACTTCCAGTATTTGACTCAAGTTGCGAATCAATACCCGGCTTTCCATTTCCTCAAAACTGACCAGAGAAAAATCCTGTTTTTCGGTATCTTTTTTGGGCTTTTTCTTGAGATGAATGGTACTGACTTCTTTGCTCAAACTGGCATTGATTTGCCCTGCCACCAAACGATAAAAAGTCGTGGTATTGCGGCTTAGTAACTGAAACGCCTGAAAGCCGCTCGCGGCTTCTTCGGGGTGGATGGTTTGTTCGGATAATTTAAATAGTGCGTCGCACAGCCGTGCGGTGAAATCTTCCAACTGCGACGACACCAAATTGGTCGCAATCGGCACCAAGCCTTGCAACACCAACAGCCGACTAGAGCTGGAAAAATCTGCTTTCTTCTGCGGCAGTGGTGGCGACGAGGTATTCATTTATTTGCATTCACAAATCAAGCATTCAATGAAACAGGGAACATTGCTCGGGCACTCTGTATATCTCACTGACGCTGAAAAAATTGCAGGAAGTGCTGATGAAGTTATTGCGCGACCAAATTTTGGCCGCTGGCTCCACTTATTCAGCGCTTCCTTCGCTATTTCAGTCAGAATAAAAGGCTTCAGTAGCAAATGTTAGCGCGACAATCAAACCTACTGCAAGCAACAAAACCAGCAGCAAACGGCCAAATTTCGGACTGCCCCCTTCTTCGGGAAGAGGGTCGTTTTCTTTTTTCGGGCTGGGTTGCATCATCAATCCAATTTCATTAAAAAGTTTCCGAAAGGCAAATTTTAGCACGCGGCCTCGATGTTGCCTATCTAGTGCTGTAAAGGTCTATCTAATCAGTCAATCCAACCAATCCATTCAACTTATGGCAGCAGAATGCTAGAGCCCGTTGTTTTTCTTGCTTCTAGGTCGCGATGCGCCTGCGCAACTTCGCTGAGCGGGTAGCGTTGATGGATATCGACCTTGACTTTACCGCTCTCCAGCATGCCAAACAACTGCGCCGCCATGCTTTCCAGATCAGCACGTTTTGCGGTGTAACTCATTAAACTAGGGCGCGTGATGAACAAGGAACCACGCGCCGACAATTCGTTCAGGTTAAACGCTGGCACCGGCCCTGATGCATTGCCAAAACTAACCATCATGCCAAGCGGCGACAGGCAATCGAGCGATTGCGTAAAAGTGTCTTTACCAATCGAATCGTACACCACTGGCACCCCTTTACCTGCGGTAATTTCGCGCACCCGTTCGACAAAATTTTCGGTGTTGTAGTTAATCACATGGGCGCAACCGTGCGCTTTTGCCAACGCCGCTTTTTCGTCAGAGCCAACCGTGCCAATCATGTTCACACCCATTGCGCGCGCCCATTGGCAAGCAATCAGGCCAACCCCACCCGCCGCCGCATGAAACAAAATGGTTTCACCACCTTTTAATGGAAAAACCCGATTTAACAAGTACTGCACCGTCAAACCTTGCAGCATACTAGCGGCCGCAGTTTCAAAGCTAATGCCTTCTGGCAAGCGCACTAGATTGTCGGCTGGCATCACACGTGCCTCGGCATACGCACCGTTTGGTCGTCCGGCGTAAGCGACTCGATCACCGACCTTCACGTGCTTCACTTCTGCACCGACCTGCTCTACGACACCAGCCGCTTCCATCCCCAAACCTGCGGGCAAGGGCTGCGGGTACAGGCCAGTGCGGAAATACACATCGATAAAATTCAATCCGCACGCCACGTGGCGCACCCTGACTTCATTGGCTTGCGGCGCTGGCAAATCGACATCCACGTATTCCATCACTTCTGGGCCACCGGTTTGCCGCATTTGAATCATTTTTGTCATGGTATTTCCCTATATTTTTTTGCTGAGTAAATACATCCCGCCCATCACCAAGACTGTGCCAGCAAGCTGCCAGCTGGTGATTGGCTCACTTAAAAACAGTGCGCCAAGAAACAAGGTGGAAACCGGTCCTATCATACCTGCCTGTGAGGTACTGGCCGCGCCGATACGTTTAACCGCCACCATGGTTAAAAACACCGGCAAGACCGTGCAAAAAACACCGTTAATCAGCGACAACCAATACACTTCGGCTGGCTGCACCAGCATCGCCACTGGGCGCAAAGCAAAAAATTGGCCGATGCAAGCCACGCTGGAAACGCACATCACATACGACACCAAGCGCAAGGAACCAAGCCGCATCACCAATTGCCCCGATTGAATCAGATACACAGCATAGGCGATTGCAGCCCCTAACACCAATCCACCGCCCAACAGGACTTGTGCGCCACCGAGTTTCAGGTCATGTAAAAACACTAGTACGATACCGGCATACGACACACCCAGCGCCGCCCACTCAATCAGCTTCACACGTCGATGCAAAAATACGGCAGAAATCAGCAAAACAAATGAGGGGGTCAAAAACAGAATCAAGCGTTCTAACCCTGCCGAAATATATTGCAAACCCAGAAAATCCAGAAAGCTCGACAGGTAATAGCCAACCAAACCCAAGCCGATCAAACGCCAGCGATCTGGCCACGGCAGTGCGGTACTCTTCCCAGATTGCCACAGCGCAATCGCCGCAAAAATCGGCAAAGAAAACAACATGCGAAATGCAATCAAAGTCACCGCATCGACGTGATAACGATAAATCAGCTTGGCGACAATCGCCTTGGTGGAAAAAAAGATCGCCCCCACCACCGCAATTGCCAGCCCGGTCAGATACAGGCGGCGCGCGGTTCTTTGGTTAGCTTGTGTCATTGAACGAACTTTCCCGATTGCAGTAAAACTTGATCGTGCAAAATCTGATCGTGCATGAGTAAAACGGATGGCGGAAAACCATCAACAACAACGATAGGAGCTAGTGGTCTTGCTGACAAGACGGGCATGGCGATCTGATGCATACGCAATTTACGGGAGAGGTTCAAGAACAATGAAAGATTATGACCGATTGGCAAAGAATCGGTATTACAGCGTGGCATCAAATGAATAATATCCACCAATAAAACATACTACACCCTGTATTTTTTCAGAACACACTACATATGTGCGGGATTGGCATAAAAAATATTAAAAAAACGGCAGTATATAAAATATCGCAGAATCAACTGGCAAATCGCGCCGTCGCCAGCCTCCCTTCAGCAACGCCTAGTGTGTAGTTTGGTGTGTAGTTTAGTGTGCTTGCGGCATCGATTTAGGTGCATGGCGGTATGGTAGAATAGCGGCCTTCTATATAAAACCAAAGCGCGACCAAAGCGCAGCAAGCCAAACTTGCGGGCAGCTCCCGACAGTGAGTGATTGCGCAACCAGAGAGAGTCATCATGGCAGGACACAGTAAATGGGCCAACATCAAGCATAAAAAAGCAGCAACCGACGCCAAACGCGGCAAAATCTGGACCCGTTTGATCAAGGAAATCACCGTTGCCGCCCGCATGGGTGGCGAAGATATCGCATCCAATCCGCGTCTGCGGCTGGCTGTTGATAAAGCCGCTGACGCTAACATGCCAAAAGAAAACGTCACCCGCGCGATTCAACGCGGTGCCGGTACGCTGGAAGGCGCCAATTATGAAGAAGTGCGCTACGAAGGCTATGGCATCGGCGGCGCAGCGGTGATCGTTGAATGCATGACGGATAATCGCGTGCGCACGGTGGCCGAAGTGCGCCATGCGTTCAATAAATTTGGCGGCAATATGGGCACTGAAGGCTCGGTGGCGTTTTTGTTTACGCATTGCGGTCAATTATTTTTCGCCCCCGGCACCAACGAAGATGCGCTAATGGAAGCAGCCTTAGAAGCTGGAGCCGACGATGTGAATACCGATGACGAAGGCGGCATTGAAGTTTTATGCCCACCGCATGATCTGTCAGCCGTCAAGGAGGCGCTGGAAAAAGCAGGTTTCAAATCGGAAATCGCCGAAGTCGTAATGAAGCCACAAACCGAAACAGTGTTCGCTGGTGACGATGCCCTGAAGATGCAAAAACTGCTAGATGCACTGGAAAATCTGGATGACGTACAGGAAGTATTTACCAACGCCATCATCGAAGAATAAATGATGCAAGCTGCGTGCTCATGCAATATTGATTAAACGCATGAGCGCGCAAAAATAGGACTTACGCAAAATTGCGTTGGCTAGGCGCGGAGCCGCAGACAGTGCAAATGCACGGCAAGGCGAAGCAACAACGCCAACGTCTGTTTTGTGTAAGTCCTAAAAAATAAAACCAAACTGAATTTCCCCATTTGTATAACAAAAGCGCATTATGAAAATCCTCGTCGTCGGTTCTGGTGGTCGTGAACATGCCTTGGCATGGAAACTGGCTCAATCTGAGCGTGTACAAAGCATCTTCGTCGCCCCCGGCAACGGTGGCACAGCCAGCCATCCGCACCTGCACAATCTGAATATCACCGAGCCAGCAGCACTGGCAGCCTTCGCCATTCAAGAAAATATCGGATTGACCGTGGTGGGCCCAGAAGTACCGTTGGCCGCTGGCATCGTGAATATTTTTCGCGAAAAAGGTTTGAAAATTTTTGGCCCGACCAAAGAAGCCGCGCAACTGGAAAGCTCCAAAGCCTTTGCCAAAGCTTTCATGCAAAGACATCAGATTCCCACCGCACGCTACCAAAGCTTTACTGACGCACCAGCCGCGCACGCCTACATCGATACCCAAGGCGCACCGATCGTGGTGAAAGCCGATGGCTTGGCAGCGGGTAAAGGTGTGGTGGTCGCCATGACCTTGGCCGAAGCCCATGCCGCAGTTGATACGATGCTGGCGATGGATGGCATAGCCAGCGCTGAACAAACTGACAGCAGCGCCACCGCACGCGTGGTGATTGAAGAATTTTTAGAAGGTGAAGAAGCCAGCTTTATCGTGATGGTGGATGGCAAACACATCTTGCCGCTAGCCACCAGCCAGGATCATAAACGCCTACTCGATCAAGACATGGGGCCCAACACAGGTGGCATGGGTGCTTATTCACCAGCCCCGATTGTCACGCCACAACTGCATGCCCGCGTAATGCGCGAAATCATTCAGCCAACCGTGCAAGGCATGGCAAAAGACGGCATCATCTTTACCGGATTTTTATATGCGGGATTGATGATCGACAAGCAAGGCAATCCAAAAACCTTAGAATTCAACTGCCGCATGGGCGACCCGGAAACCCAGCCAATCATGGCGCGCCTGAAAACCGATTTGGTCACGGTAATGGAACATGCAGTCAACGGTACGCTCGATAGTATCGAGCTGGAATGGGATCGCCGTACCGCGCTCGGTGTGGTGATGGCGGCAGCAGGCTACCCGGAAGCACCGCGCAAAGGTGATGCAATTAGCGGCATTCCGGCAGATAGTGATGAATGCATCGTGTTTCACGCTGGTACCAATCTCATCAATAAACAATTGAGCGTCAGTGGTGGTCGTGTTTTATGCGTGGTCGGCTTGGGTGATTCGGTTAAGGTCGCGCAAAAGCACGCGTATGACGTGGTTGATCAAATCCAATTTGCGGGCGCGCAGTGCCGCCGTGATATTGGGTGGCGGGCGCTTAATCGAAAACACTGAGCGAAAACACTAAGCGAAAACACCGAGCGAAAACACTGAACGAAAACACTGAGCGCAGTCATTCACTCAACCACGTTAACCTACTCTTCTTTTCCATTATTAAAGCTTCGCCAATGACCGATACTACTGCTACCACATGCACCGATGCCCACGCCGTCAAAACCTATTTACTTGATTTACAGGCGCGCATTGTTAGCGCGTTGGAAGAAGTCGATGGCAATGCGTTTTTAACTGATAGCTGGAGCCGACCCGAAGGCGGTGGCGGCATCTCGCGAGTGATTGAAGAAGGCCGCGTGTTTGAGCGTGGCGGCGTCAATTTTTCGCATGTAATGGGTGAACGCTTACCGCCATCAGCGGCAGCAAACCGGCCAGAGCTGGCAGGCCGGCAGTGGCAGGCGATGGGGGTTTCACTGGTGCTGCATCCACGTAATCCGTATGCACCCACGGTACACATGAATGTACGTTTTTTCACCACATCGGCAGCGGGACAGCCTGACATTTGGTGGTTTGGCGGCGGCATGGATTTAACGCCCTATTATGGCTTCGTAGAAGATGCGCAACACTTTCATCAAACCTGCAAAAATGCAGTACAACCATACGGCGCTGATTTGCATGCGCGCTTTAAAAAATGGTGTGATGAGTATTTTTATTTAAAACATCGCAAAGAAGCACGTGGCGTTGGAGGTTTATTTTTTGATGATTTTAATGAGCTTGATTTCGCCTCCAGCTTTGCCATGACACGTTCGGTGGGCGATGCATTTTTGACCGCCTACCAACCTATCGTGCAGCGTCGCTTAAATACCGTCTATGGCGAACGCGAGCGCGACTTTCAAGCGATTCGACGTGGTCGTTATGTCGAATTTAATCTGGTATTTGATCGCGGTACTTTATTTGGTCTGCAATCCGGCGGGCGTACCGAATCGATCTTGATGTCGATGCCGCCCATCGTAAAATGGCGCTACGACTGGCAACCTGAGCCGGGCAGCGCCGAAGCAAAACTGGCGAGCGACTTTTTAAGTAACCAGGAATGGGTGTAAATGGAAACAACGCCACCTCATTGTGAGCTGGTACTGGGTGGCAGCTTCGACCCAGTACACGACGCGCATGTAGCAATGGCAAAACACGTGGTCGAACTATTACAGCCCGATGCACTGCGCCTGATTCCGGCTGGTCAGCCGTGGCAAAAAAAGCCCTTGGCAGCCAGCGCAGCGCACCGGGTCGCTATGCTGAAACTGGCGTTTGCTGAGGGCTTCGCTGTACCGATGACAATCGACCAGCAAGAAATACAACGTGCAACGCAGGGCGTCGCCAGTTACACTATCGATACTTTG
>OFSE01000153.1_pt1 | contig 23562 bp, 24 predicted proteins | sample 1543261 | NCBI WGS metagenome assembly OFSE01 (sample SAMN07774225, study PRJEB24372) | wastewater metagenome | isolation source: Exp Tend VB 50WW | collected 2016-02 | reverse complement strand
GACGTTTAGAACACGACATTGATGATTAAAAACAAGATCTTATTAGTAAATTTTAGCGGTCAACTGCCGTTTCTAGGTTTAATGTAGAGCGTTTCTCTATGGCGAAATTGCAAATTAGCTTGAAAGCCCGCGCTTTGCGATATCTTTCGATGCGTGAACATAGTCGTAGCGAATTGGCACGCAAACTGGCTCGTTATGCCGACGAAAATGACAATATTGAAGAAGTTTTAGATTTTTTGGAAAAAGCGCAATATCTGTCGGCGGAGCGATTTTCCGAGTCGTTGGTACATCGCAAGCAAGCACGCTTTGGCAATCAACGTATTTTGTCGGAATTGAAAAGTCACGGGCTGACCGAAGATGCTTTTGTGCATCTGAAATCTGGGCTGGTCGATTCTGAAAAGCAACGTGCTTGCGAGGTATTGCACCGAAAATTTCCTCATCCTCCTGCTGATCAACAGGAACGCGCCAAGCAAACACGGTTTTTGCTGCAGCGCGGTTTTTCAGGTGAGGCGGTGCGCGCAGCAATGCGGGCAGAGCGCGATGACGATTTGCTCGGTGAATGCGATGAGTAATTGACATTGCGGTATCGATCAAAATTCGCTTGAAATTAGACATTCTGCCATCAAGCTTTCCCGGAAACAGTGCAAATCACGTCAATATCCCGGCGAGGTGTGCTAAACTCTCACAGTTTTTTGCTTCGCCGCAGGAGCGGCTGTAGTCGTAGAAGCTGCGATTACAACGCGCAAATGTGGCTTTTAACCGAGAATTTCCATTAGGATTTGAGATGATGACGGATGCACTTTTCGAGGCAATTTTGACGTGAATGAGACGCTCGTGGCGAGCCACGAGTAAAGGAAAATAAGGAAGAACGTTAAAATTGACCGAAAATGCGCCGTCAGCGCTCAAATAGCACCTACGATGCGCCTAATGGAAAATCTCGGTTTAATCTGAATTAGCTACCAGGCATTATGGCCCTACCTCCTCCCGTCGCTCGACGTGCCTTGAGGCATACCCGCTCAATTAAAATTGACGCTTTCGCTCGCGACGACGGTTTGTGGGATATTGACGCGCATATTACCGATATTAAAACACGCGATATTAAGCTGGCGGATGGCGTTCGGCCACAAGGCATGCCAATCCACGACCTTAGCTTACGCCTGACAATCAATACCGAATTTACTATCATGGCCGTCGATGCCGTTTCAGATGCAGTGCCTTATGCAGGGTTCTGTAATCTCATCGGACCTGATTATCGTCAACTGGTTGGACTGAATTTGATGCAACAATTTCGCCATGCGGTGAAACAACGCATGGGCGGTATTCAGGGTTGCACTCATCTGACAGAGTTAGCACAAATGTTACCCACCGCCGTCATTCAAGCGTTTGCAGGTGATGTGCTTGAGACTGGGGATATCGCCAGCGCTGGGCATGCAGGTGAGAAGGGTGAAGAAGAGCAAATGCCATTTCAGTTGAACCGTTGCCACGCATTGCGGCTCGATTCTGGTGCGGTGATGAAATTTTATCCTCGATGGGCAACAAACCCTAATTGACGCAAAACTTTGTTGGAAGGTGGCAGGAGTATAAAAATTTTATTACGAATATGAATTTTTAATTCGTGATCCGTTTAGATGGGTAGTTTTAAAGCATTTTTATTTGTAGATGTAATCAGCGTGTTTATTTAATTATTATTCTCAATATTATTAATTATTGAACGAATTAACCAATACCTCAGTGTTTGAAGGGAAGTCGTATGAAAATTCATGAGTATCAGGGTAAAGAAATTCTCCGTAAGTACGGTGTCACGGTACCACGCGGAATTCCGTGCATGTCGGTTGACGAAGCGGTGAAAGCTGCCGAAACATTGGGTGGCCCGGTTTGGGTGGTGAAAGCACAGATTCATGCTGGTGGCCGTGGCAAAGGCGGCGGCGTGAAAGTGGCGAAATCGCTGGAGCAAGTGCGCGAATACGCCAATGCGATTCTTGGAATGCAATTGGTCACGCATCAAACCGGCCCTGAAGGTCAAAAGGTACGCCGCTTGGTGATCGAGGAAGGCGCAGACATCAAGAAAGAACTGTATGTCAGTATGGTCACAGACCGCATCAGTCAGCGCGTGGTATTGATGGCGTCCTCAGAAGGCGGCATGGATATTGAAGAAGTTGCGGCACATCATCCTGAGCTGCTGCACACCGTTGCGATTGATCCAACCGCTGGTCTGCAAGATGCCGAAGCCGATGATATCGCCCGTAAAATTGGCGTGCCAGAAGCATCAGTTGCCGATGCGCGTCATCAATTAAAAGGCTTGTACAAAGCCTTCATGGAAACCGATTGCTCACTAGCAGAAATCAACCCGTTGATTTTGACTGGTTCCGGTAAAGTCATCGCGCTGGACGCGAAATTCAATTTCGATGCCAATGCATTGTTCCGCCAACCAGAAATCGTTGCTTACCGTGATCTGGATGAAGAAGATCCAGCCGAAATCGAAGCCTCGAAATTTGATCTTGCTTACATCTCATTGGATGGCAATATCGGTTGCCTGGTGAATGGCGCGGGTTTGGCGATGGCCACGATGGATACCATCAAACTGTTCGGCGGCGAACCAGCCAACTTCCTGGACGTAGGCGGTGGTGCGACGGCTGAAAAAGTGACCGAAGCATTCAAGATCATGCTGAAAAATCCAAGCCTGAAAGCGATTCTGGTGAATATTTTTGGTGGCATCATGCGTTGCGACGTGATTGCCGAAGGCGTGATTACTGCGTCGAAAGCCGTTTCTCTGCAAGTACCGCTGGTGGTGCGTATGAAGGGAACCAACGAAGATATCGGTAAGAAAATGTTGGCAGATTCTGGTTTGCCTATCATTTCCGCAGACACCATGGAAGAAGCAGCGCAAAAAGTTGTTGCCGCTGCCCAAGCACACTAATCGCAAGGAATAGACATGTCGATCTTGATCAATAAAGACACCAAAGTCATCACCCAAGGTATCACTGGTAAAACCGGACAATTTCACACACGCATGTGCCGTGATTATGCGAATGGAAAAAATTGTTTCGTCGCGGGTGTGAATCCGAAAAAAGCCGGTGAAGATTTTGAAGGTATCCCCATTTTTGCCAATGTCAGCGAAGCGAAAGCCGCCACTGGTGCCACAGTTTCTGTCATCTACGTGCCACCGGCTGGTGCCGCCGCTGCAATCTGGGAAGCAGTAGAAGCAGATTTAGATCTGGCCATTTGCATCACCGAAGGCATCCCCGTGCGCGACATGATGATGTTGAAAGACCGCATGGCAAAAGCGGGTAGCAAAACCAAATTACTCGGACCAAATTGCCCAGGTTTAATTACACCTGATGAAATCAAAATCGGCATCATGCCCGGTCATATTCATCGTAAAGGCCGTATCGGTGTGGTGTCACGTTCCGGCACTTTGACTTATGAAGCTGTGGGTCAGTTGACTGCATTAGGTTTGGGTCAATCTTCTGCGGTTGGTATTGGTGGTGATCCGATCAATGGCTTAAAGCATATCGATATCATGAAATTGTTTAACGACGATCCAGATACCGATGCCGTCATCATGATTGGCGAAATCGGTGGCCCGGATGAAGCCAATGCCTCTTACTGGGTACGTGACAACATGAAAAAACCAGTGGTTGGTTTTATCGCCGGTGTGACCGCGCCTCCAGGAAAACGTATGGGTCATGCCGGTGCGCTGATTTCTGGCGGTGCCGATACGGCGCAAGCGAAGCTGGATATTATGGAAGAGTGCGGCATTAAAGCCACCAAAAACCCATCAGAAATGGCGCGTTTGTTGAAGGCGATGCTGTAATTTTGCTAGCTCGGTACTCAAAAAAGGAAGCCTCGGCTTCCTTTTTTTATTGCATGAACGACAAAATTCATCTTGCAAAATTCTGGGGCATCTTGATACTGGCTTTGATTTTGTCGGCGCAAATTTCCGCAAGCCTCACAAAAACAATGTTTTTAATATAACAATTGCTTTTTGAGTGACGTAATGCGGCATCACTACCCGTACGAAAATTGTACAAAGCTTACGACTTGATGTTAAGCTCAGCCCAGTCTGGTCAATATGTAGCGAGTGGATATTGCAGCGTTTGCTGAGGTGGCATGTCTTGATTCGTTTGCACATCACTACGCTGACGTAAAATGAACTAATGACGCCAAAAAAACTCTAATACCTAACTGAAAATTTATCTCACATGAAGATTTGATTCAGCGAAGTGTTCAGTGAAATGTTTAGCGAAATGAGCAGATACACTGATTACTGCTACCCCGATTACGATGGTTTTTATACATGTCATTTCAAACCGTACTTGAATTCGCAAGTCTTACCAACACAGGCCAAGTTCGGACGCACAATGAAGATGCTGTCGAAGTGCGCGCAGAGGCCGGTTTTGCAATTCTTGCCGACGGTATGGGCGGTTACAATGCGGGGGAAGTTGCCAGCCGCATGTGCGTAGAAACCATTTCCCAATATCTATTACGCAAACACCACGCAAGATGGTCAAAAATCTTGCCCCGCCGCAGTCTCACCGCCGCTAAGTTTCTTGACCGTGCGGTTGGTCTTGCCAATAAACGCATCTTTGATGCGGCGAAAGAGCATGTCGAATACGTGGGCATGGGTACCACGGTGGTCACCGCGATTTTTCAGGAAGATCGTATCGTTATTGCCCACGTAGGTGATTCGCGTGCGTATCTATTTCGCCAAGGGCAGCTCACAGCGCTCACCAACGATCATTCCGTTATTCAGGCGCAAATCGATGCAGGGCTGATTTCGGAAGAACATGCGCAGTTTTCTCCGATTAAAAACTTGATTACCCGCGCAGTGGGCGCGCAAGATCAGATCGAGACTGAAGTACGTGATTACCAAGTGCAAGAAGGCGATCTGTTTCTGTTGTGCTCAGACGGTTTGACCGATATGCTCAGCAACGATCAACTTACCGAGTTTTTGAGTGAAGGCGCTGGCAATCTGCAAGCCTGTTGTCAAACTCTGGTTGACAACGCTAACGAAAACGGCGGGCGCGATAATATTTCTGTGATTTTGATCAAAGTACGTGCCATCGAAGAATTAGGTTTGATGGACAAGATTTTTCCCAATTAATTTTTATTAAATTTCTCATTTATCTCATAGAGAGCATCCCATGACGAAATTAATCGTCACTCTGAACGGCGTGGTGCAACAGGAGTTTAGCAGCAACAAACCGCGCATCAATATCGGCAGGCGCAAAACCAATGACCTGTTTCTCGATCATTTAACGGTCAGCGGGCAACACGCCGCGATCGACACCACGCTCAATGGTATATTCATTTTGGATTTGGGTAGCACCAACGGCACCAAGGTGAATGGTCAGCCGATCAAAAAGCATTTGCTGCAAAACGAAGATGTGATTGAAATCGGCAAATACAAAGTACAGTTCTTTGTTGAAACCACTCAGCCAATCATCCCCGCTGTAAAGACAGAAAAAGCAAGCGCTGCGCCGAGCGTCGGTCAGAATGCGGCTATTCCTCTAGCCAAAATCAAAGTATTGAACGGCAACAATGCCGGGCGTGAAATGATTTTAAACAAGCAAACCACCCATTTGGGCAACCCAACAGTTCTGGTTGTCGCCATCATGCGTGAGAAAAGCGGTTATTTTATTAAATTTGTAGAAGGCATCTCGGCTTACCGCATTAATGAAATTGCCATGAATAAACAAGCGCATTTATTGAGTGATGGCGATGTACTGGATTTGGCAGGGACAAAAATTGTCTTTACGGAAGTGACTTCAAAAGAAGTTGAGCACTGACAAATTTTGGTAATTTTTATTCTCGCTGACAAAATTTGTTAATAATTTGTTTGATTTGTAGATAAAAAGTTATTTTTTCGAAGGATTTTGTTCATTCAAGTGCTTGGCATGAGGTTTGCATATATAGGCGTGTGCTTCACCCTCTTAAACCACTCAGGAGTTTTAAATGAAATCGATGAATATCTCAAAAAAAGTACAACAGGGTTTTACACTGATTGAATTGATGATCGTTGTTGCGATTATTGGTATCTTGGCTGCGGTCGCTTTGCCTGCTTATCAAGATTATACTGTGCGTGCTCGGGTATCTGAAGGATTGAGTGTGGCTGCGGCAGGTCAATTAGCTGTAACGGAGACATTTTCAAATAGTCCTGTTTTACCATTTACATTAGCTTCATTAGGACTTTCTGCACCTCAGACTCTAGCGAATATTATTGTAAATGCAACTAAAAACGTTACAAGTGTAGGTATTAATGCTGCAAATGGAGAACTCACCATAACTTATACAGCTGCAAGTGGTGTTGGTGGAGGTAATACCTTAATTTTGGCTCCACGTAATGCGGGTGCAGCATTGGCAAATGGTGTGGGTTTAGTTGGAAAATTAGACTGGAATTGCAATGCTGTTACTTCAACAAAAGGCGGTGCTAATGGTACTTTATTAGCTAAATATGCGCCTGCTGAATGCCGTTAATATTTGTTAGAAAGAATATTTCAGTTGAGTAAAAAATGCCCGCTTAGCGGGCGTTTTTATTGATAGTGAATAATATGTCTAGACTTCATGCATTTTCCATGCATTTATTGATCTCGCTCTGTTTAGCGGGAATATCTTTTGTATTTGTTTTTTTGGTCTGGTATCCCGATCATCTCTCGAGTGCAAGTGGCGCTAATCAAATATTTTTGATGTTATTAGCGATCGATAGTATTTTGGGACCGTGCATTACCTTGATCATATTTAATCCCAAAAAGAAAGAATTAAAATGGGATTTAGCTGTTATTGCTGTAGTTCAGTTAAGCGCTTTGCTATATGGCTTACATGCGATGTTTATTGCTCGCCCAGCCTATATCGTTTTTAATGTTGATCGCTTTGATATTGTTTACGCAAATGACTTTAGTGACGAGAAACTGGCAAAAGTAAAAAATCTGCAATTCCAACATTTGCCAGTGTTGAGGCCGCAAATTATTGCAGCGCGTAGGCCAACTGATATTAATGAGCGGAATGCGCTTTTATTTAGCTCAGTTAACGGCGGTGATGATTTGCCTCAATTGCCGCAATACTATGTTAATTATTCTGAAATGACGGAAGAGGTTTCAAAGCATGCTCATGCTTTACAGGAATTAAACCAATATAATCGCGGGCAAAGTGAGCGTGTTACCAATATCGCGACAAAATATGAAAAACTCGGTACGAAAATTGGGTTTTTACCGTTAAAGGGTAAGATTGATCACTTAACTGTGATCGTGGATCTGAAAACAGCAGAAGTGTTGGACATTATTGATTTAAAGCCGTGGTAAAAATCAATATCTTTTTTATAATGCAATTTCTAGAATGTCCAATATAAAAAAAAATCAATTTAACGAATTCTTTTTGTCCATTTTTTTGTTATTGGCTTATATTGACCCCTTTCACGTCCATCCACTACGCGTTTTTTATAACGATTTATTCATTTTCATTGGATTATTTTGCGGATTTTTGTTTTTCTCGCAAACGACAAAACAAAAACTAAAAATCCCCATTATTACCTACGTTTTCCTGGCTTTAATCGTCGTAGATCAACTTCGTTTGGTATTTAGCGGAAGTATTTTTTCTTACGAATCATTTATCAGAGATTTTTATTTTGCTTGCGCAGCACTTGCCTGTATTTTCGGGGCAAACGATTATTTCTCTGGCTCAAAATCAACGAATTTATATTCCACCATCGCCGTAGCACACCTACTCGCAGCGCTGCTGTCCATCATTATGCAAGGCATACAAATCGCTGGCATTGATGCTACGCCGTGGGTGATGTTTATTGCGCCTGATGCGCAACCCTTCATGCGCCCTTATGCGAATGTGGCGCAGCCTAATCAGTTGGCTTTGCTGTTTTGTTTTGCTTTGGCTTCGGTGTGGTACTTGTATCAGCAGTGGCGCTTGAGTCGGTTGGCGGCGGTGGTGTTGGTGTTGGTCTTGATTTGGGGAGTCGCCTTAACGCAGTCGCGTATTGGTTGGATTATTTTGCCTTTGTTTGTTGCGATTGGTTTGGCACGCGTTGAAGGGCAGCGCCGGGTTAGTGCTTGCTTGTCAGTGGGGTTTTTGTTGGTGTATGCGGGCTTGGTAGTCGGCTTGCCGAGTGTGGGGCGTTTGTTGGGGTTTGCCAGTGGCTCGGTGTTGGAGCATGTGGGTGGGCGCTCTGAACGTTTGGTGTTGTGGCAGCAGGCATGGCAGATGGCGGCGCAGCATCCGTGGTTTGGCGTCGGTTGGGGGCGGTTTGGGGCGGAGCAGGTACAAATGGCGGCGGATTTTTCGACCACGATTTATGCCGAGCATTCGCATAATCTGATCTTGAATTTCGCAGCGGAATTAGGTTGGCCGCTGACGATTGTGTTGTTTGGTTTTTTGGCTTGGTGGTTGGTGCAGACTTGTGTGCTGCCCAAGGCGAGTCTGAATGTGCGTTTTGCTGCGCTTTGTTTCGTAGCGGTGGGCGTGCATAGTATGGTGGAATACCCGCTGTGGTATGCGTATGTGCTGATTCCAATCGCGCTGTTAATGGGCGCGGTACATCGTGCGCGCTGGCCAGAGGGTGTGGGGATCGCTGTACCAACTTTGGCACTACGCTCGATCTCGGTAATTGGCCTATTGGTGCTAACTTTTGTGACTTGGGATTATCAGCGCGTGGTGCAGGGCTTTGGCGCGTTGCGCGCCCGACCCGGCACGACATCGCCTGAAAATACTGCCTTGCAGCCACCTTCGGTGACGATATTTGGGCAATACTTTGATTACTTTAAAGTGTTCAAGCTATCCCCGCACGAAGGCATGTCTGTGGAAGAAATTACATTCGTCGAGCGCATGAGCCAGCGTTTTGGTTTTGTGCATGTGCTGAATAAACTGGCCGAGGTGTATGTGTTGAATGGGCAGCCGGCCAAGGCGGCGCGCACGATGCAGAGTTTGCAGCGTTTGCATCCGTTTGCTTATCCAGAATATTTTGATTATTGGAAGACGCAATCCAGGCTGGATGAGCGCTATCAAAAAGTATTTCAGACCATGCCGCCACGCGATAGTCAGTGAGCCTGTAAATCGCTTACAGAGGCGAACAAGTCGATTACTTGGCTTGCGGCAACCTTCAAGCCCATATAACAAAGCTCTACAAAAACGCAAGCATTAAGTAAGATTCTAGCGGTTCAGAACGTCGAAGTTTCACAAATAATTTGCTAAGCAATGGCGCATTGCTTAATACTATGCGGTAACTTTTTGAGCACACTGAAAATATTTGAGAATGCAATTTAAAAGCGCATATCTTTACTAATCCTAGAAACGACAGTTGACCGCTAAAATTTACTAATAAGATCTTGTTTTTAATCATCAATGTCGTGTTCTAAACGTTCGCCATGTTGGTGGCAGCGCTACGAGCGTGATTGCCCATTTTTGCGGCTCCCTGCCGTTGTTGCTCCTCCTAGCAGAATGCAGTCTGCGTCGTCGTCGCGCCTAGGCAGGAAGCCGCAAAAACGGACACTCACGCTCGTCCAACTGCCGTTTCTAGGATAATCTAATATACTGCCACCTGTATTTTTTTATATCGTCCGTGGTTAGTGCGGGAATGGCCTTATTTTTTTATAAAATTGGGCAGTATATTTTATAAAATGAAAAGAATGCGCTTGGATCAGACCTATATCAGACATATATCAGACATATTTAGGCACCTAGACAGTGTTTGATTAGCGGTGTCAAAAACAACATGAGCGGTGACGGAGTGTTTCTATTCGTCATGAAATCTACTATACTCAGTAGGGTAGATATTTTGTTGATTAAATACAAAAGCATTCGATAAGCGCAATAAGGCTTTGACGAGCGTCGAGCCACACACAGGAGCAAATGATGATAGATACCCCCCCATTAAAAATCGTACAAGGTAGCGCGCTAACAGAACAGCAAAAAAAAGATCTGCTGCATCGTTTAGCACGGGTTGAAGGTCAATTACGTGGCGTGCAGAAATTGGTGGCAAAAGCGGCTAAGCCTGCCGATTGCGATGGTATTGCCCAACAATTGTCAGCCGCCCGCAAAGCGCTGGATCGCTCATTCCTAACCTTGTTGACCAGCTCGATGCTGACGCACACCGAAAACGCCAGCAGCGTTGACGACGCTTTAGAGCGCGCCAAGCATTTGACGGCTTTCTTGGAAAAATACGTGTAACTTGCGCTGAAGTTTCAGGCTAGCGCTGGTTCGTCAACTTACACGCTAGCTGCTTGATGCATGACCTGCCTAGCTAATCCGGCTTTGCGGGTCTTTTCTTTTTCAGCCTTCACACCTTCGGTATTGCTTGGGGCGGACGACCCTTGTTGATGTTGTTGATCGCCCGCATAATCACTGGCGATCCATTGCGCCACTAGCTCGGCTGGCATGCCACGTTCTTGCTGTAGCCAACTCGCCACCAATTTCGCCAAACGATCTAGCGCAATGCGGTGGGTGGCGTCGGTTTGACGATAAATCCAATCTGATAGCGCCATAAAATGGACAAACGGCGTTTCGCCGAGAATATGTGTAAGCGTGTGACTAAAGCGACCAGAGTTGGCAATCAAGTCCCAATAGCGCGCAAAGCGGATTAGCTTTTGCATTTCATGAAAAGGAATGTCTTTGGTCGCCAAAATGGTGTAAGGCGGGTAAGGATCAAACACCAATCCAAATGCTTCTGTGTGGCGAATGATGGGTGTGCCGCGCAAGCGTTTCAGAATACCGAATTGAATTTCATGCGGTTGCAAAGCGACCAGACGATCAAAACCCTCAGCGAAACTGGCAAGGCTCTCACCCGGCAAACCAGCGATTAAATCGACATGCAAATGCGCGTGTGAATGTTGGCATAACCAGCGAATATTCTCGGCCGCTTTTTGATTGTCTTGCTTGCGACTAATGCAGGCTTGCACAGTGGGATTAAAGGTTTGTATGCCAATTTCAAATTGCAAAGTACCCGCCGGGAATTGCTGAATACTGGCTTTTAATGCGTCCGGCAAATGATCGGGTACCACTTCAAAATGCGCAAATACTGGGTCATCTGGGTTGGCTGCCAGTTTATCCAAAAAGAATTGCATGATCTTTAAACTGGTTTTCACATTCAGATTGAATGTGCGATCCACAAATTTAAACAGTCGCGCACCGCGTGCATGAAGTTGCTCCATCTCTTGCAAGAAAGCATCAATCGCAAACGGCCAAGCGGTTTTATCCAATGCCGATAAACAAAATTCGCATTTAAAAGGGCAACCGCGCGAGGCTTCCACATACAAAGTGCGGTGCTTGATGTCTTGCGCTGAATAATAGGCATACGGTAACTGCACATTGCTTAATTCAGCTTGTACGCCTGCATGTAGTTTCATCAAAGGCTTGGGGCCATGCAAAATCTGCTGACACAAAGCGGGGAAAGTCACATCGCCCCAACCTGTAATCACGTAATCGGCCAATTTAACGATTTCCTGTTGTTCTGTTTCATACGACACTTCAGGGCCACCCAGAACAATGACGACTTGCGGTGCTACGCGTTTGATCAGCGCGACCAATCGGGTGGTTTCTTCCACATTCCAGATATACACACCAAAACCGATGATGAGTTTTTGATCAGCTTGCTGCCAAGCCAATAATTTCTCGACCAGATCAGTGGTTTTTGCGCCGATGACGAATTCTTGTAAATGGGTATCAGCTTGCAAGTCGCCCATATTCGCGTACAGATAACGTAAGCCGAGTGAGGCGTGGGCATAGCGGGCGTTGAGCGTGGAGAGCAAAATCGTCATGAATTGGCAGCAATAGAAAAACGGGGAAAACCGTATTGTACGCTGCGCGAATTCTTCTATTCAAAATAAGCTCAGGTCGCGTTTTTGTAATTTGATTCCTGCGTTTCTGCATTTCGTCGCATTCAGCGCGCAAGTAGACAGGGCTTTGATTAAAGTGACTCCATCGAACAGTTTCGATAGCGCAAAAAACTCAGTCTGTGAAGCAATCCTGCGCACAATAGTTCTTCCAAATTGATGTATTTTTTAGGAGCAATACCATGAAAACCTTTTTACAAAACTTTAAAAATGCAGCGCTAGTCAGTGTTGCCGCGCTGGCTGCGGTGGTCGTCGTGAGTGCCGCGTTTCAGGCCGCACCAAATCGCCAAGCGCAACCGATCAGTACATTGGATAGCCAATTTCATACCGTGACTATCACCGCAAAACGTTGGGATGCCGCCCAAAAATTGGCGTTCGATGCAGAACAAACTGGTATGCAAGTGGTGGTAATTTCGGCGAAACGTCTGACTGAAGATCAAAAAATGGCGATGGCGAAAGAAGATCAAACACTGCAAGCGGCGCAAGAAAGCAAAATCGTAAAAGCGAATTTCAAGGGTGCATTCAATGGCTAAGCAAATCCAGTGCAGATATATACTGATGGGAGTACGATTAATTTGATGGCATTATCCGCAGCAAAGATCAGCGTAGTAAAAAATACTCCCTTTATTTTAGATAACAGTTTGTATAAATCAAAGTTCCGTTTGCCAGTAATTCTGCACAAAGTCAGGGCAAAGAAAGCGCACATCGAGAACGACGAAATTTTGATTTGCACAAATCATTTAAAACCGGCAGCTGTACTAGCGCCGGTTTTTTTTGCCACTACGGTATGAAGCCAGACTGTAACAAGCGTAACTTTGTCTTTCGGGTTCGCACTTTCTGTTCGCCCGCTGTTATCCTGTGAACGATAATCAATGGAGTGCCTGATGAAGATAGAGAACAAAGTACATCGCAACATACCCAGAAAAATAATCATGGGGTCGCTACTGACTGGCAGCATCGCACTCAGCGTTTGCTGGAGCGCGCAAGCGGGCAGTTTACGTGATCGTTTGGTTGAACGCCGTATTGAGCAATTACAAAAACAAGGCGAGTTGGAATTGCAAGATGATCAGCAAGCGCTGAATTTGAAACTGCCACCCGGTGCGCAAGTGATTCGTGATGTGGCGTATGGCGATCACGCTCGCCAAAAATTTGATATTTATCTACCGCCAGACAGCCCTGCTAATAAAAATCGCCCGGTCATATTGATGGTGCATGGCGGTGCTTGGCGCATCGGCAGTAAAACCGCACGCGGCGTGGTAGAAAACAAAATGGCGCATTGGCTGGCACAAGGCTATATTTTTATTTCAACCAATTACCGCTTAGTACCAGACGCAACACCGTTACAGCAAGCGGAAGACGTGGCAGCAGCGCTCGCCTTGGCACAATCGCAGGCCGCACAATGGGGTGGTGATGCGCGTCAATTTATTCTGGTTGGGCATTCTGCTGGCGCGCATTTGGTATCACAGTTGGCGGCCAATCCTAGCTTGATGCAACGCGCCGGGGCGCAGGCATGGTTGGGCACCATCGCACTCGATATTGCCACCTATGACATCAGTAAGCTCATGAGCGAAAAACATTATCCACTTTACGATAAAGCCTTCGGCAATGACCCAGCGCTGTGGCGCGCCATGTCACCGATGACGACTTTAAGCAAGAATAATGTAGCGCAAGTCGGTGCGCGTCATTTTCTGGCGGTTTGTTCCTCCACCAGAGAAGAGCATCCTTGCCGGCAGGCGGAGCAATTTGTTGATTATGCCAACTCGCTCGGTTTAGATGCACGCGTGTTACCTCAGGCATTAAAGCACGGTGAGATTAACGATTTATTGGGTAAATCTAATGCCTATACTGATCAGGTAGATCAAGTGATCGCTAGCTGGCAGCCGCAGTTACCACGCTAGTTGCGCGGCCTCACTTGATTTATTGCTCATCACGCTCTAAGCTAAATAAGCTAATGTTTAAGCAAAATCCATCTAGACGAGCGATTGATGAGCGTTATTTCCGCATTCAATTATCTGGCAGCGCCGCTGCTTAATAGTAATAGCAATAGCGATATCAACAGCAATCAGCGTGCAGAACGTGCAGAACGTGCTACGCCCCTGAGTGCGCCTTCAACCACAGCCACTGCAACAGCAACAGCAGCAACAACAGCGACAAACGACAACATTAATCAAGGCAATTCAAGCACCACATCGAATCAGGCGGCAACCGTTAAACTGAGCCGCGAAGCACAGTCTTTGGTGAATCAATTGCAGGCCACCGACCGAAAAGTTAGGGCACATGAGTTGGCGCATTTAGCCGCCAGTGGTGGCTTGGCCACCGGCGCGCCAAGTTACACTTACCAGCGCGGGCCAGATGGTGTGAGTTATGCGGTAGGTGGTGAAGTCAGTATTGATACGTCGGCAGGCCGCACGCCGGAAGAAACACTGGCAAAAGCCGAACAAGTGATCGCCGCCGCGCTGGCGCCGGCCGATCCTTCTGGTGCCGATCAAGCGGTGGCCGCAGCTGCCAGCCAGCGCGCGCAACAGGCACGTGCGGAAATTGTGGCGCAACAAATTCAAGAGTCGAATCAGGGCACTGATCAAGGTGCAAATCGTGTTGCCCGATCTGACCGTACTAACGATGTGCAAAAAAGCTATGGCAACACCGCGTCTGACATCACTGCTAGCCTGATCGCAGCGCAATCGCAGCGGATTGATAGTTACGCGTAATTTGGCGGGCGACAAGTAACGTCGTCGTAGCCCTTAATAACTTCCCTTCGGCGCATAGCTTAGAAATTGATCGTAGCTGAACTGCTCTAATCTAAGTAAGTCAGCATGGGGAAACTTCATTTTTTTCTCTACCCGGTGGTGCCCGGTCAGTTGCCAATCAATCAGCTCGCTCGTCAAGAAATTAATACTGCGCCCGCTATCGTCGGGACTATCTTGTCGAGTGAACTGACCGATCTCCACTCCAATCAAAACGATATTGTCGGCGCGAAACTGAAAATGAAAATTTTCTTGCCAACTACAGCAGCCACTCGATCCTTCTCTATACAGAAAAATTGCCCCTTTTTTGTTGAAATACACTGATTGCGACACCCGTTGATGATTGTAAGTGGAACCAGAAGCGCGGTAAAACTGGAAATGATGATCTCGGGTGCCTAAGAAGATCAGAATTTTTAGATCTTCGTAATCGTTATTCAGGTCGTGCGCCAGAACGGCAAAGTCAATCGTGCCGTCATTATTAATATCGCCAAAGGCAATTTCGCCTTCGAGCTCACTGTTGGGAAACTGTTTATTAAAAGTCTTTTTCGCAGATTCATTTAGTGCATTTTCTGTGGGCAAGGCTGCATACGAAGCGAGACTACCGATAAACGCGATCAATACCATGAATATTTTGTTCGACATCGTTGCTTTACCTCGTTTGCCTTTACTTGATGAAGCATCTTGTGCGAATGATGGTCTATATTAAATTTCAGGAAACCAGTTTTTTAAACATCACATACGCATCGACATAACCCAGTGTTTGATGTCGGTATGCTTCAGGTAAAGTACCGATAATGGTAAATCCATGTTTTTGCCATAAGCGCACCGCAACGATGTTGGTGGCAACCACCATATTGAATTGCATCGATCTGAAACCAAGCTTGATCGCTTCTACCTGCGAGTGTTCGCACAGCGCCGAAGCAATGCCTTGTCCACGTGCATTGGTAGCGACCACATAGCCAGCATTGCACACATGCGAGCCTAAACCCACCTGATTGGCCAGTAATTTGTAACTGCCAAGCAGTGTGCCGTGCTCATTGGTCGCTACGTAAGTAGCGGCGGGCGTCGTTATCCACGCATGATAGATATCGGTTTCTGTGCTATTGGGAGCATAAGTATAAGTATCCCCGCTTGACAATATGGCGTGTAATAGCGGCCATAATTGTTGCCAATCTTCTGGCTGATAATGACGAATATGGATCATGGTCGCGGGCTATGTAAATAATGTTCTTTTTGTGGCGGTGAATATAGGCGTTTTTTCATTTTAATGCATTCATTCACAGGTATTTGCTTAGAATCAATACCATAAAATGTTAAAATGACATACTTCATTGACTAAAAATAGCGATCGACTTCCTGAACGGACTACCCTGATGACTACAACGGAAGAAAAATTAATCGATCTGGAAATGCGCCTGAATCAGCAAGATGATTTGGTTGATAGCCTTAATACCCAGGTGTATCGTCAGCAGAAAAAGATTACCGAGCTGGAAGCGCTTTGTTTGGCTTTGGCAAAACGTGTGCAAGAGATCGCTGTTAGCGCAACCCAGAAGCACACAGTGGTAGATGAAAGACCGCCACATTACTAAGCACTTGGCTTGCGCAGTTGAATTTTTTTAAATGTTTTTCTGGTGCACTGGTTAGTTAGATAGTCGATCACTCACAATTATTGCCAATCTTGTCTTCATCCTCGAATTAATGTGCGATCAACATAAATCAATTAAATGGTATTTGAAGACGAGCCTATTGCTACTGGCATTTTACGGTTCAATCTCGATCACTTTTGCTAGTCAAGAAGCCGATCTGGAACGTTTGAATCAAATGGCGATTCTTTCTGATCGTGATAACACAAGCGCCCTGCACCAATTACTTGACTGGCGTCAAAATGGATTTGACAACAGCACAGCACAGGTGAAATTGGAAAGCCTGAAATTACTCGCCACTTTATATGAGGATGCAGGTCTTAAACAGGATGCGCAAGCTACGATTACCGTATTTTTAGATCTGGCGCGCACAGAAAAAAATCAAGATTATCTGGCGTTGGCGCAGATTGCCAATGCGCTTAACTTACTCAATACCGGAAAAATTGAACAAGCCGCCGCAGAAATGAAAGCGGTGTGGCGTGACAACCAAACTTCTAGCAATCCCGAAGTGCAGATGGCGATGAATAGCGCATTGGGGCAGGTGTATTACCTGATGGGGCAAGCCGATGTCGCCTTATCTCATTATTTGGAAGCACTGCGCTGGACCGATATGCTGCCGATACGGAAAGAGTCCGCGAAAATCAATCGGCTGTCATCGATTGCCAATTTATACCTCGTCATGCGCCATCCTGAAAAGGCCGAGCAAACTTTGCAGGAAGCGCTGGCAGGTAAAGAGCCAGAAAATTTTCGTAAAGCGGCTGCGCGTATTTTTATCAATCGTGGTGTGTATTTTGCCCTGCAAGGACAGCCCGGCGAATCATTTAAAAATTATCAGCGGGCTTTTCAGCTTGGGCATGCTGTCGGCATGCCCGCCCTTGAAGCCTTGGCTTCCTTGAATATCGCTAACTACTATATCTCGCAAAACGACTATAAGACAGCAGAAACCTTTGCGCGCTCATCGCTGGAAATTGCCCAGCAAATTGATGATAAGCCCGCGATTGCGGGTGCCAGGATGAACCTTGGTTATGCATTAGGCGGTCAGGGCAATATTAAATTGGGCATGACTTATATTAACCAAGCGATCCAATTTTTTAAAGAATCAAAACATCGCCCCGAATTAGAAATTATTTATGGCGAAGTCGCCAAAATGTATGAGCACGCACATCTGTATCAGGATGCGCTGGCGGCAATGAAAGACCAGCGTTTGATCAGTGATGAGCTGTTTCAAAAAAATCGGGCATGGGCGGTCGCTTCTTTGCAAGAGCAGTTCGATAGCGAGCAACGCCAAAAGAAAATTGCGTTGCTGGAAAAAGAAAATGACTTAAAAGACGCCGATATCAAATTTCGGCGCTATCAACAAATTGCGGTGTTGATTGGCTTGGTACTGGTGTTAATTGGCGGTATTTTTATTTTTATCCTGTATCGCCGTGGTAAAGCCATGAATCAGGCGCTACAAAAGATGAATGCCGAACTGGCTTTTTATGCCGCGCACGATCCGCTAACTGGTTTATATAATCGGCGCAGTTTTGTCGAAAAAATGTCGCCAGATAATCTCACTGGAAAGTCTGAACGTCGCCAAAATCTACGTGACTTGCCAGATTGCTTGATCTTGGCCGATATCGATCATTTTAAAGAAATCAATGATCGCTGGGGGCATGCGTATGGCGATCAAGCCTTGAGAGAAGTGGCGCGTCGTTTAGAACAAACAACACGTGAAACCGATATGGTGTTGCGCTGGGGTGGTGAAGAATTTTTGATTTTTTCACCGAATGCGACGCCCGCCAACATCACCGCGCTGGTGGATCGTCTGTTGCAAGCAGTGGCAGAGCCACCGATTCGCGTTGGTGATATTGAAACCCGCATTACGATTTCGGCAGGGTTTATTTCCCTGCCATTTTCAGGTATTCCAGAAGAAAAATTTGATTGGGAAAAAGCACTCAACCTAGCCGACGGCGCGTTGTATCTGGCCAAGAAAAATGGCCGCAATCGGGCGTATGGTTTGACCAAACTGTTAGTGCCTTACGAGCAAGCCAAAAGCGAGCTGGAATCTGATTTGGCATTGGCGATTGAAAACAAGGCGGTTGATTATATCGAGGTCATCGGCCCCAGCGCTCATAAAGCAGATTGATCTGAGTAGGTAATCAATCATGCGCCATAAAAAAATGGGCATGCAATTGGAATGCAATGCCCACTTTTATTTTGTTACTTATTTCATTATTTATTTCATTACTTATTTTATTATTTAATCAAGCAGATTAAGGCCAAGAAACATAGTTCAACGGTGTCCACGCATAGGCTTTTCCTTCGGGGCGTACATAGCCAAGGCCGGGGAAAGAAATGTGCGCAGCGCCAACCATGTAGCCTTGTTTTGCTGCATCGGCATAAGCTTTTTTGCGTTGAATCGCAGCGTTCTTGCTATCACTATCAAACTGAATCGTGACCGCAGGGTTGTCAAATTGCACTGCGGCGACGTGCATTAGGTCGCCCCACAACATTAACTTTTGCCCAGCGCTTTCGATTTCATAAATCGTGTGGCCTGGTGTGTGCCCATAACTAGATACGGCTTTAATGCCAGGCATCAAATTGGTGTCGCCATTAAAAGGCTTGAATTTACCGGCTTTGATATAGGGCAATAAGGAAATCATCGCGCCCTGGAAAAACCCTTTATCGCCATCAGCCGCTTTGTTCAGATTCTCTTCGCTGAGCCAAAAATCAGCGTCATGCACGTCTGCGCGTACCACCGCATTAGGGAACACCACGCCGTTTTCATCAGTTAAGCCACCAACGTGATCGGCATGCATGTGCGTGATATAAATTTCGTCGATTTGATCAGGTGTGTAGCCAGACGCTTTCAGACTGGTGACCAGCTTGCCTAGGGTCGGCCCAAATAATTTGCCAGCACCTGCATCGATGAGCACCAGCTTATTGCCGGTATTGATCAGATAAGCATTCACTGATGCATCGACCGGGGTGCTCAAATGATATTTTTCCAGCGCTTTATTGACCTTGGCAGGCGTGGTGTTGGTCAGTAATTTTTCCATTGGTAACTGCACCGTGCCATCGGATAAGGCAGTAATTTCAAAATAACCGAGGGTGGTGCGGTAAAAGCCGGGTGCCGCCACTTTGGACAAAGGCGCGGCTGCCAGCGCAGCAGAACTATGCAATACCGCAAAGCCTGCGCTACCACCGATCAGCAGTGCGGCTGCCAATGACATGCCAGAGCGCAAAAAACGTGAAGAAATCATGAAGAAACTCCTGATGTTGATAAAGGACACGGTGAGAGGTCAACGAATCCGAATGAAATGACAAGATAGGGTGACAACCATCGATTATGCCAAACTTAATCGCCACGTGTTAGACCACGTTGCCTGTATTATTACACGGGCTTGATTGCACGAGCTGCTAAGATGCCAGCAAATCTAGGATATGTATTAAGGAAAAAGGAAGCAACATCATGACACCATCAGAACAGCAGTCAATTCAGTCAACTCAGTCAACAACGCAGCAGCCAAGCACGGCAGAACAATTCAATCAAATCGGCGCAGCCTTTTTACCCGGCCATTTAGGTATTCGTATGCTTTCTGTCGGTAAAGGGCTGGTGCAGGCGGAGATGGAGGTGATGCCTAACTTATTGGCACCCAATGGTTATTTACACGCGGGCAGTGTCGTGACCTTGGCCGATACCGCTTGTGGGTATGGCTGCATCGCCAGCTTACCGGAAGGCGCGAATAATTTTACAACCGTGGAGCTGAAATCAAATCATTTAGGCACAGCACGCGAAGGAAAAATCGAAGTGCTGGCAACGGCTGTCCATTTAGGGCGCACTACGCAAGTATGGGACGCTACCGTCAGTTATGGCGGTAAAACGATTGCCCTGTTTCGTTGTACGCAAATGATCTTGTTTCCGAAAAAATAGGTTGGTTAGGGTATTGGATATAGATTGACGAAACTTGCCGAGTTTTTATCAAAATGATGTTGTTACCATCAACCGAGTAGCGTTGTTGCGTGTAATTTTCAACGATGTTGTCACACGCACTTTGGAGAAATTGTCTAAAAGAAGAGTAGAAGTAAATTACTGTGCCGAACCGGGAGAGCCGATTGAAATCAACTATGCAACATGCGGATCAAGGTGTCGATGTAATGAGCGACAAATCTTCGTCTTTACCCATTTCCTTGTCAATTGAGCAAAACGTAATACGTGCCCAGTCTGGTGATCAAAAAGCATTGCAAGCGGTGGTGCGTGAAATTCAGAAAAATATTTATAACTTGGCGATTCGTTTTCTTTGGCATCCGCAAGACGCGGAGGATGCAACTCAGGAAATCCTGATTCGAGTCATTACTGGTCTAAGCAGTTTTCGTGGCGAAAGTGGGTTTCATACTTGGGTGTATCGGGTAGCAAGCAATGCCCTACTCACGCTGCGCAAGCAAAGAATCGAACTACAGGGAATCGATTTTCAGCAGTTTGCGGAAAGCCTGTCGAGTGGTTGGTCGGATACCTTGTCAGATGATGAACCAAGCGATCATTTATTGATTGAAGAGGTGAAAATTGGCTGCACGTTAGGCATGTTGCAGTGCCTAGATAGAGCGCACCGGATGGCGTATATCTTGGGTGACATTATGGATCTAGATCATCTGCAAGCCGCGCAAGTGCTGGATATTACGCCGTCTGCATTTCGCAAGCGACTATCCAGAAGTCGAGCCAGCATTCTGTCTTTTATGCAATCGTATTGCGGTCTGATCGAACCGCGTAACGTTTGTCATTGCCACAAACGAATCGATGCTGCGATAGGTTGTGGGCACGTTAATCCGGCACAATTATTGTTTGCTAACTCATTGCAGCGCGCGCAGCAGTTTCCACTGGTGTTAGCAAAAATACGTCAATTGGAAGAGACACGACGTGTCGCGGCGCTGTATCAATCACATCCAGAAATGGCCACATCGGATCAATTTATTGGTTGGCTTAAAAATTTGATTGAAGCTCCAATCGATCAGCATCATTGATTGCGATGACCGACGTGATCGGAAAAATGTAGATATATTTAAGCAAACTTCGTATGTTTATAGGGCTTACGCAAAATAGACCTTGGCGTTGTTGCTTTGCCCTAATGTCTATTTTGTAGATTTGTACTATCTGCGGCTTTGCGCCTAGCCAACGCAATTTTGCGCAAGTCCTAGCTTAGTTATTGTATTTGCGAATGGCTTTGCGAATAGTCGAAAATTGTATGGATATGCCTTAATATCCAGTCACATTGATTGAGAGTTCCATGTCTAAACCTGTGATGAGCAAAGATTTCCTTTGTTCACGAACATGATGGAGTTACTCAATGAAAAATTTCGACGTACAAAGTGTCTTGTTGCAAGTGCCACAAGATTTAGCATTTACTTTTATTGCTGACGGTAATTTATTGCCGATGTGGGCGCAGGCTTTTCATACAGTGTCAGGAAGGTATGCCTTAATGCGCACGGCGCAGGGAGAAATAGAGATTGATTTGGAAGTCAAGGCATCGGCGCAATATGGTACGGTCGATTGGGTGATGACCTTTCCTGACAAAAGCGTGGCCGTTGCTTATTCGCGGTTGGTGTGCTTGAGTCAAGAATCTTGCGTTTTCTGTTTTGTTTTGACGCCGCCACCAGTACCGCTGGAGCAATTAGAGGGGGCATTGCAGGCGCAATCAAAAATTCTTGCTGAAGAATTATTGACGCTAAAGGAAATTATTGAAAATCGATCAGCACAATAGCATCTTCATTTTTTGCAAAGACTGAAGTAAAGTAAAACTGCGCTTATGCCTGACTCATGCCGCCCCTGCAATCGCGATTATTTTCATGTTGGGAAAGTTTGAGTCAGCTTTGGACTTGATGGTGGATTGATTGAATTGCTTTCTGTATTTTGTTTGTGAGGCTCGTATGTCGATAAAGCAGTGCTTGAATGAAAAATTTGCAGTCATTAGTTTGTTCATGGCTTTTGCACTTGGTATCACTGGTGTGGCGCAGGCGAGTCTTGATGCGATTGAAAAAAGCGAACAATTACCATCTGCTTTATGGCAAGTCGTGCGCATGAATGAAAGCGTGGCAGCGACTCAATATCGTAGCGTAGATTGGGATGGTGTGGACGCAATTGAAGCAGTGGCTAAAGACAGCATGGCTTTATTAGTGCATCCATTGGCGATTGATTTACAGAGTACGCCAATTTTATGCTGGCGCTGGCGGATCGACGCGCCATTAAAAAATGCCGATTTAGCGACCAAGGAAGGCGATGATTTTGCAGCTAGGGTTACTATTTCCTTTCGTTTGCCGTCGGCAGCGATGGATTATCTGACGCGCACTAAATTAGGGGTCGAGCGCCAGATTTACGGTGACCGTATTCCTGATGCGGCGTTGAATTATGTATGGGACAACCGTTACCCGATTGGTACTAAAAGAAGAAATGCGCGTACTGATCGAGTGCAGATGATTGTTGCCGAAACTGGTGCCGCTCATGCAAAAAGTTGGGTGGTCGAGCGGCATGATGTCTTGGCTGATGTGACCGAGGCGTTTGGCAGCGATCAGGCTAGGGCAGATATGATGGCCGTGGTTACCGACACTGATGATACCCACGAATCAGCACGCGCCGGATTCGCTGAACTACACTTTGTGGCACGTGATGCGCAGTGCCACTTTGAACCTAGGCATTGAAATCGGGCTATGGAAACTTGGAAACTGTGCTTTGATCAGCGTCATTGATGCCGCTTACGACCATTCTCGCGCTGGCGCGATAGTGTTTTGGTCGCCACGAAAATTTCGCGTAAAAAATAAATAAAGCTACCAATCAGACTCAGTACGCCTAATACGAACAAGGCGGCAATCAGTTTGTCTAAACCCAAGCCAGTTGCATCGCCGAGGAATAATGCAGCGATCACCAAACAGATTAACAATGCGCAGGCGGTGCTGAGTGTGATGGCGCGGTTGATTAGATGCGATCTTTCGTATAACTCATCGAGTTCAGAGCGCAGGGCATCGTTTTCTGGTTCGTTGGGCGATCTGATAAACACTTCTTCGATCTTGCGTGAACGATCAATGATGCGTGCCAAGCGATTGGTGAGCACCATTAAATTGGTACCAACACCGGTCACCAAAAAGACCGGCGCAATCGAAAGCTGGATGATGTGGCTCACATCACTAAGTTGTAAACTGATCAAGCGTGATCTCCTTTAGAAATGAATGCGCGGCGCTAGCAAGCAGCGTTTACAGCGCGAGCGGCATAGTTTGTTTACACTTGAGTTTACCTGAATTATCCTAGAAACGGCAGTTGGACGAGCGTGAGTGTGCGTTTTTGCGGCTTCCTGGCTAGGCGCGACGACGACGCAG
>OFSE01000149.1_pt1 | contig 23999 bp, 25 predicted proteins | sample 1543261 | NCBI WGS metagenome assembly OFSE01 (sample SAMN07774225, study PRJEB24372) | wastewater metagenome | isolation source: Exp Tend VB 50WW | collected 2016-02 | reverse complement strand
CTATTGTGGCTCAGTGGCAAGGGTTCCCCATGGCTGCTGGTACCCGCCGCATTAAGCCTCGTTGCTTTTGTCTGGTTACTCTCCTTGCATCCGATGGCAAGCGGTCGGGTCTATGCCAGTTACGGCGCGGTCTACATCAGTGCCGCGTTGGCTTGGTTATGGCTGGTTGACGGGCTTAAACCTGATTGGAGTGATATGGTCGGTATCGGGTTGGCATTATGTGGGGCGGGTGTGATTGCACTCGGTCACAGCTCTATCTGAACATTGCATCATCAGCATTCACATTAAATAAGGAGATTCCAATGACAGGATTGAAAATCGGAGAACTGGCCAGCCGCACCGGCTGCCAGGTAGAAACCATCCGTTATTACGAACGGGAAGAATTGTTGCCTGAGCCGGCACGCACCGAAGGCAACTATCGGCTCTATAACGACGACCATGTCGACCGGCTGACATTCATCCGCCATTGCCGGTCGCTGGACATGGCGCTCGGTGAGATACGCACGCTGCTTAAATTTCGCGATGCACCAGAACAGAATTGCGGCGCCGTGAATGCGCTGCTCGACGAGCATATCGGCCATGTCGCTGGACGCATCGCCGAATTGAAAACGCTCGAAACGCAATTAAAAAAACTGCGTCTGTTGTGCAGCAAGGTGCAATCAGCGAAAGAATGTGGCATTTTGAACGAACTGGCGATAGAGGCTGCTACACCGCCGAAAAGAAAACAAGCAACAGAAAAATCGCGGGGACGCCACATTGATGGTTCGCATGCCAGAGGCAAATCGTCATGATGGCCAATGTTTATGCCGACGATCAATGTCCGGGAACTACACATGGCTTTGTGCATATTCTGATTCATCACTTAGAGCCACGTGACAATGCATGCGCTATAGATTGTTCAATACGGTGCTTGGCAAACGGATCGGCTGCCTCGACATAGCGCATGGCCGACTGAGCGTTCTTCCAACCCACATATTCCATCAATGTCTTTAAATCCCATCCGTTCAAGCTCGCCCAGTTGGCGAAACCGCGCCGCAGCGAATGGCCACTGTACAAAGTAGCTGAAGCGATACCGGCGTCTGACAGTATCGTCCGCAATAGCGGTACCAGACTATCGACATGCATGCCTGCATCCCCGATATGACCCCAGCGGTCAATCGCGCGAAACACTGGGCCTGCATTCAAATGCGCTGCTGCAACCCAAGCCGTATAAGCCTCGACCGGACACAGTCGAGATAAGGCCGGTGCCTTGAAGGTCGTACCCTGGTATGTCCGATCGCCTTTGGTTTGCGGAAAATAGCAGCTCATGCCTTCGCCAGCGACAAGCTCGACATGCTCAACCTGCAGGCTTGCCAGTTCATCACTACGAAAGCCGCGCCAGAATCCAAGTAACAGGAGTGCCTTGTTGCGCGTGTGGCGCAGCTCGGCAGCACGATCATGGTTGGCTTGAGCGCCAGTAATTACAGCATCGAGCCATTGCACGACCTGTTCCAGGTGCTCAATTTGCAGAGGTTTCGCGCGTTTTTCTCGCGCTGGGTGCAGAGATTGGATACCACGGAATACTTTACGTACGACGGGCGCTTTAGTCGGGTCAGGAAAGCCTTGGTCGATGTGCCATTGGGCCAGTGCAGCCAACCGCTGCCGCAAAGTATTGATCGCCAGCGTGTCAGCATGGTCAGCCAGGTAGCGGGCGATACTGTCGGCAGTCGCAGGCAGAAAGCCGCCCCAGTCGACCTCGAAATGTCGTACAGCCGACTGATAGCTTTGCCGGGTATTGTCGCGCGTGGCGGCGCGGATGTACTGATCGATTTTACTCATGGCGAATTTTTAGTAGCAGGCCGAACGAGCATTACGGCCGCAAACCGTAAAAACTGGCCGAATTTTTGCATCATATCGGATAACGGTTGATTATCCAATATTAATGTGCGTTAAATTATTCTTGAAAATTAACTTAATATAGTATGTAATTACGTGGTACGTAATATATTACGATATTTAAAGGACAGCCATGGCTCGTAGCGGATTGTATAAATCGGACGTCAAAAAAGCGCGTGATTCGTTGCTTGCTCAAGGCAAGAATCCCTCGGTTGACGCAGTGCGCATCGCGCTCGGCAATACCGGCTCCAAGACCACCATCCACAAGTATTTGAAAGAACTTGAAGAAGATGGCGGTGCAGACGGTCGCAAGGTGTCGATTAGCGAAGCGTTGCAGGATCTGGTGGCGCGTCTGGCGGCACAATTACAGGATGAAGCCAATGCGCAAATCGATGCGTTGCGCAGTGAGCTTACCGAGAAAGAACGGGTACTGGCCGAAACACTGGCAGCGCTGGAAAAAGAGCTGGGCGCCGCTCGTATGCAACTCCAGCGCGCCGAAAGCGCTTTACAGGAAGAACAGACGGTACATGGCCGAACACGCGCAGCGCTACAGGGGGAGACGGTTGCGCGCCATATGGCGGAACAGCACGTTACCGACCTCAAGGAACGCCTGGCCGAGAACGAAGCGCACCGGCGATCTCTGGAAGAAAAACACCAGCACGCACGCGAAGCACTCGAACATTACCGGCAATCGGTCAAGGAACAGCGCGACCAGGATCAGCGCCGGCATGAGCAACAGGTGCAACAGCTGCAAGCCGAGATGCGCCAACTGCAGCAAACGTTAATTGTTAAACAGGAAGACATTACGCGCATCAATCAAGAGGCCACACGTCTGGTGGCCGATCTATCGCATGCGCAAAAGTCACTCTACGATCAGCAATCCCATAGCCGACAGCTGGAACAAAAGCTGGGGACGCTACAGGCAGTTGAGCAGCGTTGTCAGCTCATGGAGACGCAACTTCAAGAAAAAGACGTGCATGTCGACCAACTCAAGACAGAGTCTGCCGATTCCGCAAAACGCAATCACTCACTCGAATTGGAGCTGGCCGCTGCGCACGCCAAACTACAAGCGCAACAGACTATGGCAGAGGAATTGCGCTCTTATATGAAACGCCTGGATATGCCGCCAGCCGATGCGCGTGTTGTACCATAGCGCCCTGACCACTACGCTGGGAAGTCGCACGCACGCTGCCACAGGAAAATCAACATGATGATCAAGCTTGTTCGCCACGGCCAATCCCATTCCAATACCGGTGAAGTACTGCCGCACGAAGTCGGCGACTATGGCATTGGCCTGACCGCAAACGGAATTGAACAGGCCCAGGCGGCCAGCCACGCAATAGGGCAGGGTTTTATTGCCGAGTCGCTGCTGTATTGTTCGCCATACACGCGCACACGTGAAACGGCTGCGCAAATTGTTCGAACCGCAAACCTGCCCCAGGAAAAAAAGATCTACGAAGATCCGCGATTAAGGGAGGTAGAGCGCGGCTACATGGACGAAGAATCGCAGCATCATTTAAGAAAAGTTCACGGCTGGTTTTACTACCGTCATGCCGGCGGGGAAAGCCCGGCAGATTGCTATGATCGGACTTCGGCATTTCTCGAAAGTTTAATGCGCCAGGCTGCACGTCACGACACGAAAAATATCCTAATTGTTACGCATGGGATGACCATTCGGTGTTTTGTGACGCGGTTTCTGCACCTGGCGGTTGAGCAATTCGAAATGATGGCAAATCCATCCAACTGCGACATCATCACCATTGCTCCAGCGGTCAATCTAGCAGCCCCTGTTTTTACCTGCGGCCAGTGGGGAGTGGATGGAATCGCACTGAGAAAGAGTTAGCGGCGGCCGACATGCTGGATACCCCAACAACTATAGGCTTTCGCTACTGGCGGCATTCGGCGACAATGATCGTCGTCATGAACAGGTGTCACGGCTTGCTGCAGATAATTTAGTTGGCAAGAACAACGACTTGTTTGCGGTCGCTTTTACAAGGATAAAGAAATGGGGCAAGCGAAGACCAAGCAGCGTGCTGCCTTTGCACCGCAACTTATAGAAGAATGGGAAGCCGGCGACTGCGTTAACTTTGCCGTTGGGCTGGCACGTTTAACTGGATGGCTGCTTCACGTGGATTGGTGGTCGACCTCGACCAAACACAAGGAGGACATGCCGCTCGACCAACTCAAGCCGTTAAGGTTGTATGTGGCGGATAACTACGATCGGATTTTTGACGTGCGCGGGGGAAAGTCTATTCACGAGTTCAATGAGCGCATACTCGTCAAATTAATCCGCAAAAATGGATTTGGCAATGGGGGTGTCTACACGCGGTTCTACGATGAAAAAAAGCTTTCGTCGCTGCCTCTGCGAATTCAACCCAATGAGGCAATGATCGCACGTGCAATGGAGGAGATTCGGGCAAGTCCACACTTTCTTGCAGCCATTCCCGCGAGGACGCAGCCCTGTATCCCAGCATACAAAGCCGCGCAGTTTACCTATGGCCGTTGCTCCGCGTATGCTGAAGCAATGCATGAACTAACCGGGCTGCAGCCGGCCGCGCTATTGGCGCTCCGATTTTCGCCGCAATTTGAGGGTACACGGCGCAGTGACACTGGCTATTTCCATAGTGTCGTCTTGCATCCTGACGGTATGGCGGAGGACTCATGGGGAAAGGCCTCGGTCGAAGAAATAGCAAGTCGATTCGGGGTGATTGAATTCAAGATCAGCGTAGATGAGCACCAGCGTGTCGTCGAGAAGATTCGACTGTCCACTCCTGACATCTACGAGATCGCATTTCAAGACGCAATAGAGATCATCCAGGTGCATCGCCTTCGCTTGTAACCGCACATTAAGATTCCTGAGCATTGCGAAAAAACTGCTTAAAAATCGCAATTGCGAAAATTTTGACAATGGATCGCAATGGACATTGGGGGAGCTGATTTGCAACACAGCAATCGGTATCGACGATACGCGACTTTCTGAACAAATTAAACATCCCCAAAAATGTAAAAATAGAGGCAGAAGCCGCCTTAATGCCGTAAAAATTCTGTTAAAAATAGGCTGATTTTAGGTCAGTTTTGGGCTAATTTTACATTTTTGGGGGATAGACAAAAATAGCCACATTGTCGTTGTACAGCAATGGAACGACAATTGCCGTTTCATTGCTGTTTAAGGAATTAGCGGGAGATTGCCCATTCCCTCGAAAAGGTAAAAATTCTCATATCGAGCAGTATTTCATTGCTGTAGACGTTTGAATAAGTGAAGGGAAATGGGTTATTTTGAGAGAAACGTTGTAAATGTTTGGTCCTTTGTTCCATGCCAAAAAGAAACTTTTACCTTTTCGAGGGGATGGGCATAAATAGCCACGTTGAGGGCACGCCTGCGCATCATCCCTTGTGCATCGAGCTGATCGACATCGAGGAACGCTTGCGCGCGTTCCTGCACGAGCACGCCGCCGAGTTGCGCCATGTCCGCGCTGTGATGTTCCGCTGCGAATTGGTCTTGTGACTGGGAGGGCGCTGCCATGATTCGATCCCTCATCGCGATTTCCGTGGGGGCATCGCTGGGGGCAATCTTGCGCTGGGGTTTGGGCGCAGCCTTCAACGCGATGTTTCCGACGATTCCGCCCGGCACTTGGCTGTCCAACATGCTAGGCGGTTATCTCATCGGTGTTTCATTGGCCTTTTTCGGCCAGTACGCAGAATTGGCTCCCGAGTGGCGTTTGCTGGTCATCACGGGCTTTCTCGGAGGGTTGACAACTTTCTCCACGTTCTCGGCCGAAGTCACCACACTGATCCAGCAGGGCCGGATGGTATGGGCTGGCGTTGCCATTTCTGCCCACGTCGTGGGATCACTGCTGATGACGATGCTGGGCCTCGCATCGGTGGCGCTGTTTAAGTTGGCCTGATCGAAAGGACTGAATTATGCAAGGCTACCAATTGACGTTCTTTACCCAGCAGGACCGCAAACACGGTTGCTTGCCTCTAGGTGATTGGCTGGTTCAAGAGGCACGCAAGCTCGGCGTTGGCGGTGCCACGTTGATCGCCGCCAGCGAGGGATTCGGGCATGGGCACAAGCTGCATTCGGCCCACTTCTTCGAGCTGGCTGATCAGCCCATTGAGGTCACGATGGCGCTCAGTGAAGCCGATGCCGAGCGCTTGTTTCAGCGTTTGCGCGAAGAAAAAATCAATGTGTTTTACGTCAAGGCACCGATTGAATTTGGCATGACTGAAAGCACTTAATCAGCGGAAAATTTAGGGATTCACCAAAGGGAAAATATATGGCGACATCAACTGGCTGGTTCTATTGGGCAATTCTATCCGCCGTGTTTGCAGCATTGACCGCTATTTTTGCCAAGATAGGCATTCAGGGCGTCGATTCCGATCTGGCCACCTTGATCCGAACGGCAATCATCATTGTCGTACTGTCTGTGTTCGTGGCTTACACGGACAAGTGGTCCAACCCCTTCGAGCTTTCGTCGAAGACCTGGTTGTTCCTTGGATTGTCCGGCCTAGCCACTGGCGCGTCTTGGGTATGTTACTTCCGGGCACTCAAGATAGGAGACGCATCCAAAGTTGCGCCGGTGGACAAGCTCAGCCTCGTTCTGGTGGCTGTGTTCGCGTTCGCATTTCTGGGAGAGCGGCCATCGCTTCGGGAGTGGTCGGGCATTGCGATGGTCGCTGGTGGTGTTCTCTTGCTCTCCTTTAAGCGTTGACGTGTCCAATTGAGCTATACAAGGTCGTCTCAGAAAACGGAATTTAAAGTACGCTAAGCCCTAAGTTAACCGCCTGACCGGCTGCCATGCCAAGCCGACGAGTGCGACCGCGCAGAATGCCGCTCCAGCATAGAACGTGAACGACGCTCCAAGTCGATCCCATAGCAGACCAGCTAGCACGCTCGCTACCAGCATCGCCAGCCCACTGACCAGGTTGAAGAATCCATACGCCGTACCGCGCAAGTCGGCGGGTGCGGTATCGGCAACCATCGTTGCCAGCAAGCCCTGCGTCATGCCCATGTGGACGCCCCACAGGGCGACCCCGGCCAGTACGACGCCCCAGTGATCGTTCGTGGCAAGCACTAGGTCAGCCGCGATTAAAACGATCAGACCGAGTGCAAGCAGTGTCTTGTGGCTCATGCGGTCGGAGAGCTTGCCGAACGGATATGCAGACAGGGCATAGACCAAATTCATCGCCACCATCACCAGCGGCACCAAGGCGACCGGCACACCACCTTGCAGTGCGCGCAGAACTAGAAACGCCTCGCTGAAGCGGGCCATTGTAAAAACCGCGCCGATACCCACCACCCACCAATACGAACCACCCAGGCGTTTCAAGCTCTCCCGTTGGATCGGATTGGTGCGTTTAGTCGTTTGATGGTGTTCTGGCTCGCGCAGGCCAAAAAACAGCAATGCAACCGCCATCAGCCCCGGAATCACCGCCACCCAGAACACCGCCCGGAAGTCATTGGCCCACAGCAGCATCAAGCCGACCGCCAAAAGTGGACCAAGAAAAGCTCCTACCGTATCCAGTGATTGCCGAAGACCGAATGCCGCGCCGCGAACCTCTGCGGGTGCGATGTCGGCCACTAGTGCATCGCGCGGCGCACCACGGATACCCTTACCTGCGCGATCCAGCAATCGGGCTGTGAGCACAACGCCAATGACGGGCGCGATGGCAAAAAGTGGCTTGGTCAGTGCGCCCAAGGCGTAGCCAAACACGGCCAATCCTTTGCGCTTTCCCAGATAGTCGCTGAGCGTGCCTGAGAACACCTTGACGACCAGTGCGGTAGATTCGGCCAGCCCTTCGATCAAGCCAACCATGAAGGCGCTCGCGCCCAAGGTGCCGACCATGAACAGCGGCAGCAGGCTGTGGATCATCTCGGACGAAATATCCATCAGCATGCTGACGAAGCCGAGTATCCATACTCCAGACGGAATTTGACTCAGGACGGAGCCATTGGTTTTTGTGGGCATTTTTGTTATTCCGCTTCACTCTGAATTTTGATGGCTTCCTTGACAACAGGGGCGTTTGACGAAAGGGAAATTAAAGTACGCCAAGCCTTGATAGCTAGCCTCATGGTCATCTGAAAGCTACTTCCGGCCACTGGGCAAAATGCGCCGCAAATGCCGATACTCGAACCACGTCAGTCCGATGACGACGACATCCAATGCTGTAATGAGCAGCAACGACAGTGAATGGGTAAAGCTGTATCGATACACTTGATACAGAATGAACAAACCGAAAACTGCGATGGCGGCCGGATAGTATCCCAGCTTCTTTTGCCAAAGACCCATGATGAGCCAGAGTTTGATGACGCCGTGGCTGAGCAAATAGAAGGCGGTAAAGTGTTGGCTGCTCACGGACAGACCTTGCGCGGCATGGAGCAGATAATTGGCAACGAAGTCGCGAGGGTCTTCCGTCAATTCCGTCCGTGTGATGGCCTGCACCAGGTCCAGCAGGAATTGTCTGGTAGTGAAGTAGGCGAAAATGCTCGCGGAGATTTCCGCCAGCGCAAACGCGCCTTTGAACATTAGGCTGATCTCAAAGGCAACGTGTACGTTCTTCTCGTCAAACAGTTTCTTTATGCCAGCCATTTTCAGTAATGCGTTGACATCGCGCGGCTAGCGCCGCACCCATCCAGAAGCAATCGGGCGCGCTAATATCGTGCGGTACAGTTGCTCAGCCAGGTTGGTCATCGTGTCGCCGGCCATTCGCCAAAGTGGCGAGATGACGACATACGACACACCCGCCACCATCACGGACCCAACTATATCCAGTGGGAAGTGCACCCCTACGAATACCCGTGCCCAAGCAACGGCAAAACCTATTGCCAGAACCGCGAAGGCCAGTCGGAACGCACCACCGAACAGCAAGGATAGGCCGATGCCGGCAAACACAGTCAGGTGATCGCTGGGGAAGGAAGAGTCGGCCGCGTGATACATCCAGTCATGACCCAAACCCAGCATGAACGGCCGTGGGTGTGTCCAGACCAAGCCGATCACTTGATTTGCGCCAAGCGCCAACAGGGTGACCAGGCACGCCTTGATCGCCTGATTGCGGCGCGTGCTGTCGCCCCACAGCCACATACCGAGCAGGAGCAGCGGAATCAGATAGATCAGGTCATCAGCCATGCCGATGGCGACCTGGATCAGCCAGGCCGGTGTGCCGTCGCCACCGTTAATCTGCAAAAAAAGGGCGCGGTTGAAAGTCTCAAATTGGTTCATCATTTCCTCGTTACTCGAACAGATCGGCATGCGTGCCAGCGCGCACGAATACAATCAAGCCATGTTTCCCGTCGTCATCGAGCTTGTAGGCCAGCAAAAAGTCGCCGCCGATATGGCACTCCCGATGCCCTTCCCAGTCGCCGCCTAACGGGTGATCGAGCCACTCCGCCCCAAGCGGGGCATCGTTGGCAATCAACAAGAGCATGGCTTTCTTGAGCCGGTTCATGTCGTACCGGCCAGCCCGCGACAACCGCTCCCAGTCCTTCAGGAAGGACTTTGCATAGTCCGCTGCGCGCGGCAGCGGGGCGCGCTTACTTGATGCGGTTCTTTTCGAGGTCATCGAACAGTTCAGTAGCAGTGCCAAAACGAGCGCGGCGTGTGCGTGCAATCTCGTCGGCCTCAGCCATCGCGGCACGAGTTTCAACGTTCGGCACCTTGAGCGCGAACGGCATTTGCTTGTCGGCGACAACGCGCATCAAGAACACGCGTACGGCGTCAGAGACGGACAGGCCCATCGCGGCCAGCGTTTCCGTGGCTTGAGCCTTGATTTGTTCGTCCACGCGGACGTGGACCATCGTGGTGGTAGCCATAGCGGCCTCCTTTCATCGTTGAGTTACATTGTATCTCAATTGCTCGCAGTAAGCAAGGCGCGCCCCCGCTTGGCGCATTGTTGATTGTCAGATTGAGCTATACCCTAACCTGATGTCAGATGCCATGTGCAAATACCGTCAGGATAGAGTTATATTTTCTAATTCTTGACACATTCCGTCAAAGGTAATAGATTTCATCCTGACACTTTTACCTTTGGAGGCATCTTGCAAGGTCAACGCATCGGCTATGTCCGCGTCAGCAGCTTCGACCAGAACCCGGATCGGCAACTGGAGCAAATCGAAGTTGGCAAGGTATTCACCGATAAGGCTTCCGGTAAGGACACGCAACGTCCCGAACTTGAAAAGTTGCTGGCCTTCGTCCGCGAGGGCGACACCGTGGTGGTGCATAGCATGGACAGATTGGCACGCAACCTTGATGACCTGCGCCGCATCGTTCAGGGGCTGACACAACGGGGCGTGCGCATGGAGTTCGTCAAAGAAGGGTTGACGTTCACCGGTGAGGACTCGCCGATGGCCAATCTGATGCTGTCGGTCATGGGTGCCTTTGCCGAGTTCGAGCGCGCCCTGATCCGCGAACGCCAGCGTGAAGGAATCGTGCTTGCCAAGCAGCGCGGGGCCTATCGGGGGCGAAAGAAATCGTTGAACAGCGAACAAATTGCCGAGTTAAAACGGCGAGTCGCGGCAGGGGATCAAAAAACATTGGTGGCCCGTGATTTCGGCATCAGCCGCGAAACCTTGTACCAGTACCTGCGGGAAGACTGACCATGCCGCGCCGCTCAATCCTGTCCGCCACCGAGCGCGAAAGCCTGCTGGCACTGCCAGATGCCAAAGACGAATTGATCCGGCAGTACGCGTTCAACGAAACCGATCTGTCGATTATTCGCCAGCGTCGCGGGGCAGCGAACCGGCTGGGCTTTGCCATCCAGCTTTGCTACCTGCGATTCCCTGGCGTCATCCTGGGTGTCGATGAGTCGCCGTTTGCGCCCTTGCTGCGCATGGTGGCGGCACAGCTCAAGGTGCCGGTGGAAAGTTGGGATGAGTACGGCCAGCGCGAGCAGACACGGCGCGAGCACCTGGTCGAGCTGCAAACGGTGTTTGGGTTCAAGTCATTCACCATGAGCCACTATCGGCAAGCGGTGCATACATTGACCGAGCTGGCCTTGCAGACTGACAAAGGCATTGTGCTGGCCCGCACCCTTGTCGAAAACCTGCGGCGGCAGACCATCATCTTGCCCGCCATGAATGCCATCGAGCGCGCGAGCGCCGAGGCCATCACCCGTGCCAACCGGCGTATTTACGAGGCGTTGACCGATTCTTTGTTATCGCCCCACCGTCAGCGCCTGGACGAACTTCTCAAGCGCAAGGACGGCAGCAAAGTGACGTGGCTGGCATGGCTGCGGCAGTCACCCGTCAAGCCGAACTCTCGGCACATGCTTGAACACATCGAGCGCCTCAAAGCCTGGCAGTCGCTTGACCTGCCCGCAGGCATCGAGCGGCAGGTTCACCAAAACCGCCTGCTCAAAATCGCCCGTGAGGGTGGCCAGATGACGCCCGCCGACCTGGCCAAGTTCGAGGTGCAACGACGCTATGCCACTCTGGTAGCGCTGGCCATTGAAGGCATGGCCACCGTCACCGACGAAATCATCGACCTGCACGATCGCATCATCGGCAAGTTGTTCAATGCGGCCAAGAACAAGCATCAGCAACAGTTTCAGGCTTCTGGCAAGGCGATCAATGACAAGGTGCGGATGTATGGCCGCATCGGCCAAGCCCTGCTGGAAGCCAAACAGAGCGGCAGCGATCCGTTCGCCGCCATCGAGGCCGTTATGCCGTGGGACACCTTCGCCGCCAGCGTCACGGAGGCGCAAAAGCTCGCGCAGCCCGAGGGCTTCGACTTCCTGCACCACATCAGCGAGAGCTATGCCACGTTACGCCGGTACGCGCCGCAGTTCCTGGACGTACTAAAGCTGCGGGCGGCACCAGCCGCCAAGGGCGTACTCGATGCCATCGAGGTGCTGCGCGACATGAACACCGACAACGCCCGCAAGGTGCCCGCCAACGCGCCGACCGCATTCATCAAGCCACGCTGGGCCAAACTGGTGCTCACGGACGCTGGCATTGACCGGCGCTACTACGAGCTGTGCGCGCTGTCGGAGCTGAAGAACGCGCTGCGCTCGGGTGATGTCTGGGTGCAGGGATCACGTCAGTTCAAGGACTTCGACGAGTACCTGGTGCCGGTCGAGAAATTTACCACCTTGAAGCTGGCCAGCGAATTGCCGCTGGCCGTGGCCACTGATTGCGATCAGTATTTGCACGACCGACTGGCATTGCTGGAACAGCAGCTTGCCACCGTCAACCGCATGGCGGCGGCCAATGATCTGCCGGATGCCATCATTACCGAGTCTGGCCTGAAGATCACGCCGCTGGACGCGGCAGTGCCGGAAACCGCACAAGCCCTAATCGACCAGTCGGCGATGCTGCTGCCACACGTCAAGATTACCGAACTGCTGATGGAAGTTGATGAGTGGACAGGCTTCACCCGGCACTTCACACATCTGAAAACCGGCGACACAGCCAAGGACAAGACCTTGCTGTTGACGACGATCCTGGCCGATGGCATCAATCTTGGGCTAACCAAGATGGCCGAGTCCTGCCCTGGCACGACCTACGCCAAACTGTCCTGGTTGCAAGCCTGGCACATCCGGGATGAAACGTACTCAACAGCCTTGGCCGAGCTGGTGAACGCGCAGTTTCGGCAACCCTTCGCCGGAAACTGGGGCGACGGCACCACGTCCTCGTCCGACGGCCAGAACTTCAGAACCGGCAGCAAGGCCGAGAGCACGGGACACATCAACCCGAAATATGGCAGCAGCCCAGGACGGACTTTCTACACCCATATCTCCGACCAGTACGCGCCATTCAGTACCAAGGTAGTCAACGTCGGTGTGCGCGATTCGACCTATGTGCTCGATGGCCTGCTGTACCACGAGTCAGACTTGCGGATCGAGGAGCACTACACCGACACGGCGGGCTTTACCGATCATGTCTTCGGCCTGATGCACCTACTGGGTTTCCGATTCGCGCCACGTATCCGGGATCTGGGCGACACCAAGCTATTCATCCCAAAGGGCGATACCGTCTATGACGCTCTCAAGCCGATGATTAGCAGCGACCGGCTGAATATCAAGCAGATACGCGCCCATTGGGATGAAATCTTGCGGCTGGCCACCTCGATCCAGCAGGGTACGGTGACGGCCTCTCTGATGCTGCGCAAGCTCGGCAGCTACCCGCGCCAGAACGGCTTGGCCGTAGCGCTACGCGAGCTTGGGCGCATCGAGCGCACGCTGTTCATTTTGGATTGGCTGCAAAGCGTGGAGCTACGCCGCCGCGTTAATGCCGGGCTAAACAAGGGCGAGGCGCGGAACGCGCTGGCCAGAGCGGTGTTCTTCTACCGATTGGGTGAAATCCGCGACCGCAGCTTTGAGCAACAACGCTATCGGGCCAGCGGCCTCAATCTGGTGACGGCGGCCATCGTATTGTGGAACACGGTCTATTTGGAGCGTGCCACCAGTGCTTTGCGTAGCCACGGCCAGACCGCCGATAACGCGCTGTTGCAGTACCTGTCGCCGCTGGGGTGGGAGCACATCAACCTGACCGGCGATTACCTCTGGCGCAGCAGCGCCAAGGTCGGCGCGGGAAAGTTCAGGCCGTTGCGACCGCTGCCACCGGCTTAGCGTGCTTTATTTTCCGTTTTCTGAGACGACCCCAATAAACGCTCGCACCTTCGCTGATAAGTGGCGCTGCGTCGGGTAAAACACAAATAAATCTGCATCGGGCAGGCTGTATCCTGGCAAGACCACTTGCAAACGTCCACTTTCCAAATATTTTTTCAAATCCCATTCCGAGCGAATCAACAGACCATGCCCATCCAGCGCCCAACCAAGCACGATATCGCCATCGTTACTGGATAAGCTACTGTGAACCTTGATGGCTTCGGTTTTCCGACTGCGGGTAAACCGCCAGACGCCGTAAGCGTCGTCATTTTGTCGATGAACGATACAACGATGCTTGGTTAAATCGGCCAGCACTTGTGGCTCGCCGTTTTTACGTAGATAAACTGGCGAGGCACATAAAAAGCGTCGATTATGAAATACCCGCCGGGCGCTTAAACGGGTATCTGGCAACTCGCCAAATCGTATGGCGATATCAACGCCCTGCTCAATCAAATCAATCGGTCGATCTGTCAAATCCAGTTGAATTTCCACTTCAGGATTGAGCTTCACAAAAGATGACAACAAAGGTGCAATAGTAGTGCGGCCAAAACCGAGCGGTGCATTCACCCGCAACAAGCCGCGCGGCTTGGCACGGCTGCTGGCAATTTGTTCTTCCATCTCTCGAATATCCGACAGGATGCGGCTCGCGTGTGTGAGGTAAGTTTCACCTTCACTGGTCAGACTTAAACGGCGCGTGCTTCGATTTACTAGCCGCACGCCCAAACGCTTTTCCAGCATGGCCAAACGCTTGGTCACGGCAGGCGGTGTCAAATCTAGTTCCCGTGCGGTGGCAGCCATATTCCCTAGCTTGGCGAGCATCACAAAAAAGGCTAATTCAGAGTTAGTGTCGTTTTTCATTATTCAATAAAAGTGAATAGTCATTTAAATTCTATTGTATTTCTTCATTTTTTAATTGCGTACACTTCTTACTAACCTGTTTCATTTTTGTTGAATTTAAATTTGCGTTTGGTTTTTTTTGTTTCAAATTATTGTTGGAGACATGCATCATGAAAATTGTTGAAATACGGGAAAAAACCGTTCCCATCAGTTCGCCGATTCGGAATGCCTACATTGATTTTAGTAAGATGACCTTGAGTCTGGTCGCCGTGGTTACCGATGTGATCCGTGATGGCAAGCCAGTCATTGGCTATGGTTTTAACTCCAATGGACGCTATGGGCAAGGCAAATTGATGCGCGAGCGCTTTATTCCGCGCCTGCTGGAAGCGGCTGCTGATTCCTTGATTGATGAGCGTGGCACCAATCTTGACCCTCATAAAATTTGGCACTGCATGTTCACCAATGAAAAGCCCGGTGGTCATGGTGAGCGCTCGGTCGCCATTGGTACTATCGACATGGCGGTATGGGATGCGGTTGCCAAAATCGAAGGCAAACCATTGTTTCAATTGCTGGCCGATCGCTACGGCAACGGCATCGCCAATCGCGAGATTTTTGTGTACGCCGCTGGCGGTTATTATTATCCGGGGCAAAATCACGACAAGCTAAAAGATGAAATGCGCAGCTACATTGATCGTGGCTATACGGTGGTCAAGAAGAAAATCGGCGGCGCATCATTAGATGAAGATTTACGGCGCATTGATTCGATTTTAAGTGTTCTGCAAGATGGTCAAAAATTGGCGGTCGATGCGAATGGTCGTTTTGATTTGGATACCGCCATCGCCTATGCCAAAGCGCTTTCCCAATACGATTTATTTTGGTATGAAGAACCGGGCGACCCGTTGGATTTTGAATTGCAAGCAAGCCTACGCAATTACTATAAAAACCCAATGGCAACAGGCGAAGATTTATTTTCCATGCAAGACGCCAGAAATCTAATCCGCTACGGCGGCATGCGCCCAGATCGTGATTGGCTACAGTTTGATTGCGCGCTCAGTTATGGTTTGGTGGAGTATTTACGCACGCTAACGATGCTAAGCGAACATGGCTGGTCGGCCAGCCGTTGTATTCCGCATGGCGGACATCAAATGTCTCTCAACATTGCGGCGGGTTTAGGGTTGGGTGGTAATGAATCGTATCCTGATTTATTTCAGCCTTACGGTGGCTTTCCCGATGGTGTTAAGGTAGATAACGGCTATATTACTTTGCCGTCACTACCGGGTATTGGTTTTGAAGGTAAAACCGATCTGTATCGGGAGATGCAGAAACTTACTGTTGAATAAAATTAGATGGACGCAAACAACTTAATAATGATGTCATGTTGTTTGTGTCCATGATTTCAATCTTTTACCTAATGAGTTACCCTAAATTAATCCAAGTGGTTTTCAACTCAGTGTATTTTTCCAAAGCATGCAAGGATTTATCGCGACCATTACCAGATTGCTTGTAGCCACCAAATGGCACGGTCATATCATCACCATCATATTGATTCACGTGCACCGTGCCGACTCGCAAGGCTTTTGCGGTTTGGTGTGCCTTGCGTAAATCAGACGTCCAGATACCGGCCTGCAAGCCAAATGCGGTGGCATTGGCTTGACGAATGGCTTCGTTCAAGTCAGTAAAGGTTAGCAGCGACAATACCGGGCCAAAAATTTCTTCGCGAGCGATTTTCATCTCGGCATTGACGCCTGAAAATAAAGTAGGTTCAATATAATACCCACCGCTCTCGGTATGTACTTGATTGCCGCCAGCCAGTAAATCAGCCCCTTCAGATTTTCCTGCATCAATAAAACCCATCACGGTATTGAGCTGTGTTTGATCCACAATCGCACCCATTTCAGTGTCAATATCAAGCGGATCACCAGGCTGGTATTGGGGAATCAGCTTGAGCGCTCGTTCGGTAAATGCATCCTTGATCGACGCTTCAACAAACAGACGAGACGGTGCATTACAGCTTTCACCCTGATTGAAATAAATCGAACCAATCGCCGCACTCACCGCTGCATCCAGATCTGGACAATCGGCACAAACGATATTAGGAGACTTTCCGCCCAACTCAGTCCAGACTCGTTTCAAGTTCGACTGTCCTGCATATTGCATGATTTGCTTACCAACCCGGGTTGAACCGGTGAAGCCAATACTATCGACATCCATGTGCAAAGCCAAGGCACATCCTGCTTCATGCCCGTAACCCGGTAATACATTAAATACACCGGCAGGCACCCCAGCTTCCAGCGCAATTTCCGCCATACGCAATGCAGTTAGTGGCGATTTTTCTGATGGCTTCAACACGACGCTATTGCCCATTGCCAGTGCCGGTGCGATTTTCCAAGCGGCCATAATCATCGGATAATTCCACGGCACGATTGCAGCCACCACACCAACTGGCTCACGCGTGATCATCGCTAATACATTGTCAGCAGTTGGTGCAATCTCGTCATACACTTTATCGATTGCTTCTGAATACCAAGCGATGCAGCGCGCTGCCGCTGGTACATCGACGGATAAACTGTATTTGATGGGCTTGCCCATATCCAAAGTTTCCAGCAAAGCCAACTCATCTTTGTACTGCAACATGAGTTCAGAAAATTTGCGCAGGATTTTTTTACGTTCAGTGGGCGACTTACCGCACCAACGCTTGTCTTCAAATGCAGTGCGCGCCACCGCCACCGCACGGTCCACGTCAGCGCCGTCGCAACGTGCGACATTTGTCAAAATTTTCCCGTTGATCGGGGAAACACAATCAAAACTTGCGCCAGATAACGCGCCAACACGCTCGCCATTCACAAATGCCCGGCCATCACAAATTTGTGCAGCAGCCCGCTGGTGCCAGATCGACAATTGAGATTGATTCATTATAAGAACTCCTTTACCAATGTCTCGTTCACGCTTTTAAATGCATGATTGCATAATATTTTTTCACCCAGGATATATTTTCCCAAGTCCCTTGAAATCCGCCCGGAACAACAAATGCGTCACCCGCTACAAATTTGCTGACCTGCCCATCGCTATCGGTTAATCGTACTTCCCCTTCAATCAGCAAACAAAACTCTTCTTCGTGTGCCGCATAGTTTACCTGCCAACTGCCGGATTCACCTTGCCAGATGCCGCAATGAAACTGTTCGGTGCTATCGGAATAATGGTTCCATGCCGTTTGTTGTGGATGCCCCTTAACAATTTTGTGCGCAGCGGGCAACCACTCTTCCGCTGTGATTTGTTGGGAAGAAAAACACTTAATCATGGAAAAATACCGTTCGCTGAGTTTGAATGCGCGCTATGTAGCGTGCTATGTTGCGCGCCAATGGTGTTATTTGAACTGACGAAAAAAGTAATCATCACTCGTCTATCGCTTACCTTCGATGATTACAATGATCGAGGGTAAAAGACTGCAACGATATATTTTGTTCTATTTGACTACATGGCTAATTGTCCTACCGGCGGTGGAGATTCAAAATCGAACTCCACCGCCTAGCCGTTAAATCGCTTCTATAACCAAGCGCTGATTAGAAACTAATAACAGCCGAAGTACCGAACAACAGATTATTTTTCTTGTAGTTTTGTGAATCCACATCATAGAAAGTATTCTGTGAAGAACCATCACGACGTGCTTCAAATTTCAAGGTCGTGTTAGGTGCCAAAATATAGTTCAGACCTAAAGTGACCGCATAACGATTTGCACCTTTGTTTGGATTAGCAATCAAACCAGTTGCGTTGTCGATGCCAGGGCCAAATCCGTTGCGATAATCACCGCAGTTGGCTTCGACACCTGCACCGGTTGGATCAGTTGGATCGAATACGCCACAGCCCGCATCGAAAACAATTCCTGGTACACCACCACCATTGCTGCTATTTCTAATGTAGTCGGCACGCACAATGCCTTCTAACCGTGGCGCAAATTTATAAGCTAGTAATGTTGATGCCCCTACCCATTTTGAGGCGCCGCCATTGTAGGCAGAACGTTTAGCGTAACCAGTTTCCAACTGCCCTTGCCATGTCCAGTCACCACGAATGAAATAGGTGTCGAAATCTACGTAGTTAATTGAAGTGGTAGGCGAGGTTTTGCCGTGCAAACCAGATGCACCCCAGCCTTGGAATTCGCCTTTGGCGTAATCAACACGCCAGTGAAATACCGGGCCTTTACGATCTGTCACACGACCATTGTTCAAATTACCAATCAAGAATTTTGCATCCCAGGGGCCGTCAACCTTTTCATAGCCAGCACCGGTAATAAAGACCGGCTCAGTGAAGTCAAATAACAGATTGTTAGTGATATTTTTCTTAGACAATGGGCCAGCAGCCAATTGGTATTCATATCCTGGGAATGAGCCAAATTGACCAACCAGTAATTTATCGCTTGGACCATCAATGGGGATCGTGGCGTAAGCCTGATTAACAATCGAGCCAATATTGAAACCACCCGAATCACCATAGGACTTGGCAGGAGACAACTCCAGCAACAGCTTCGTGCCGGTATCGAATTCTTTTTCAAAACGTACCAGTGCCGTACCAAAATAAGCATTGTCGTATGAATAAAATGCATTTTGGCTAGGATGAGCACCATCGCCATTGACATCATTGAAATTCTTCAAAAACACAAAGCTGCTAGTGCTTTGACGTTGATTGTAAATATAGGTTGGATCAATAAAACCAGAAATCTTCAAACCTTTATAACCACCTGCTTCAAATTGATCTTGCAGTGCTTCGGATTTAATTTTGTTGTGATTAAATTCTTCACGAGTTTCTGCGTGTTCGGCAATCACCGTCTCGGTTTTCGCACTCACTTCTTCGACTTTGGCACTGGTCGCTTCTGCTTTAGCACTGACGGCATCAGCCTTTTTACTGACTGCTTCAGCCTTTGAGCCAATTGCTTCCACTAACGCTTCCAACTGCTTGATTTTTGCCTTCATGGCATTCAATTCGGCTTTTAGATCCTGGACATTCTCTGCCATTGCGATAGCTGGAAAAGCCAACGCAATAGCCAGGACAGATTTTTTCAGAATATGCATAATTTCTCCTAACGATTAATCAATATTTCATGTTACTTATCACATCTTGAAGCTGACCTGGTTTCCCCTGTCTGGTACTGTCATACGCTCGGCTTTCCTGCTACCGATTACTTTTCCGCTGAAACGAAACTATTTATACTTATTTTTAAAAGATTGGCTTTCGATGATTGAATTCCAAAGATTTAATCTTCGGCATGAAATGCAGCCGAAATTTGCTTTTGTCTTAAACGTTCATTGCGCACAATCCACCAACTAGAAACAATCACCCCGATTGATACAACCAGAATCGTCAGCGCCGCTACCACATTGACACGCGGATCTAAACCAAGCCGAGCACGCGAAAAAATAACAATCGGCATCGTCGAATAACCGGGTCCTGTTAAGAAAGCAGATAACACCACATCATCTAATGACAAGGTAAAGGTCAATAACCAAGCCGAAGCAAGCGCTTGAGTAATATTCGGCAGTGTTACCAGTGTAAATACTTGATAAGGTTTGCAACCTAAATCCATCGCCGCTTCCGATAGAGATTTGCTGATTTCTTGCAAGCGCGATTCAATTACCACCGTTGCATACGCCATGCCCAATACTGTGTGACCAAACCAAATCGTGAATAGGCCACGCTCAGGAAATCCAAACAACTTCTCAAACGACACAAACATCAGCAGTAGCGACAGGCCAATAATGACTTCAGGCATCACCAATGGCGAACTCACCATGCCTTTAAACAAAGCGCGACCAGAAAACCGCTTATAGTTATTGAGCACGAAAGCGGCTAACGTACCCAACACCACTGCGGAACACGCGGATAGAAAAGCTATTTTGAATGAAAGCGCGAATCCAGAAATAATTTCATGATCCGTGGATAGTGCTTCATACCAATGAAAGGTGAAGCCGCTCCAGATCATGTCTTGGCGCGAATTATTAAACGAGAAAATAATCAGCATGAAAATCGGGATATATAAAAACAAATATCCCAACGACAACCAGCCACGCCCAAACCAGCGATACAAATTCATATTTTCCCCGCAGATTGATTGGATTGATATTTGTTGAAAATGCCCATCGGTACCAAGATCAACAAAATCACCACGACCGTTACAGCAGAAGCCATTGGCCAATCATTGTTACTAAAAAACTCATCCCACAATACGTGGCCAATCATCAATGTCTCTGGTCCGCCCAATAATTCGGGAATCACAAATTCACCCACGCAAGGAATGAAGACCAGCATCGAGCCAGCGATAATGCCCGCCTTTGACAGTGGCACCGTGATGCGCCAGAACGTGCTCCAAGGTGTCGAACCTAGATCTGCCGCAGCTTCAATAAAGCGCACATCCATTTTGGCTAAATTGGTGTACAGCGGCAAAATCATAAAAGGGAGGTAGGTGTATACCATGCCAATCATCAAAGAAAACGGTGTATTCAACATGTGAATTGGCGCATCAATGATGCCGATGGACATCAAAAAATGATTGACCACGCCGTTATTGGCAAGCATGCCTTTCCATGCGTAGATTCGTAACAGAAATGAGGTCCAGAACGGTAACATTACTAGCATCATTAACGTAGGGCGAATCGACGCCTTGGCACGCGCCATGAAATACGCAAACGGATAGCCGATCATTAAACAAAACGCCGTTGTAATTGCCGCATACTTAATTGAGCTTAAATAAGTCAGCAGATACAGCTTGTCTTGGGTAATGAATTCGTAATTGCTGGTTTTAATTTTTAAGTTGATAAAGCCATCGACATACGTCAACAAAGTACCAAACGGATTACTGATTTCACTTTCAACCACACTGATTTTCAGTATGATGAAAAATGGCATTAGCGAACAGATCAGTAGCCAGAAATAAGGCACACCAATCACCAGTTTCCTGCCAGAAAACCAGTTCAATAGGTTTATTTTTTGAGCGAGCTTAGACACGAGATTCCCTTTAATGTGTCAATACAACCATTGATTCATCGGTCCAGCTTGCATACACCTTATCGCCCCATTTCGGATGGAAACTTGCATGACGTACTGTATTGCTGACCGATGCTTTGACGATCGTGCCGTTCGCCAGTTTTAAATGGTAGACCGTATAGCTACCTAGATAAGCAAGCTCGATAATTTCGCCGTGCACGACGTTGTATTGTTGCTCAGGTGGTTCACTAGCGATCGTCATTTTCTCTGGTCTAATCGCCACCGACACCGGCATCCCAATTGTTCCCGTAATGCCATGCCCAACGTAATGCTGGCACTCGGGTGAATCGATAATCACATGATCAGGCTCATCAACGGTAACCACGCCAGAAAACATATTGACACTGCCAATAAAGTCGGCCACAAAACGGCAATTGGGTGTTTCATAGACCTCATCTGGGCGACCGGTTTGGCGAATCACACCCTCACTCATGACTGCAATACGTGACGCCATCGTCATCGCCTCTTCCTGATCGTGCGTCACCATGACACAAGTCACACCAACCTGTTCGATGATATTGACCAGCTCAAGTTGGGTGCGCTCCCGCAGTTTTTTATCTAGCGCCGCCAGTGGCTCGTCCAATAATAATAATTGTGGTCGCTTAGCCAGACTGCGCGCCAATGCGACCCGTTGTTGCTGTCCGCCCGAAAGCTGATGTGGCTTACGTTTGCCATACGCACTCAGTTGCACCAATGCCAGCATTTTTTCTACCCGAGCAGCAATCTCATCTTTTGGCATGCCATCGCGGCGTAAACCAAATGCGATATTGTCCCAAACACTCAAATGAGGAAATAAAGCATAGGACTGAAACATCATATTGATCGGCCGATGATATGGCGCTACGCCAACGATATCTTTACCGTCCAGTAATATCTGACCCGAAGTTGGTTGTTCAAAGCCCGCCAACATGCGTAACAAGGTCGATTTACCGCAACCCGAGCTGCCTAACAAAGCGAAAATCTCTCCTTTGTTAATCGAAATCGAGACATTATCAACGGCGCGAACATCACCAAATTCTTTGACCAAATTATTGATCAACAAAAATGGCGCGCTGCTGCCATTCCCTTGACTCCCTGCTGCCTTTTCAAATGCATTCGGTTTGGCGCTCTCGCCTTGTGCCACTGAAACCATGAAAAACCTTGAATAGAATAATAAAATTTTGGTGAAAAATGGCGAACCAGATTATGTTCGCGAGCCCTGCACGATGAAATCAATCTCACCGTGCAGGCGGCCTCACGATGGCTCGCCAGCTGCCATCCAATTGCTCAATTAACTAAAATACGTTCACCGATCAATTAGATGCCGGTTTTGAATTGCGTAAAGATACGTGTCATCAACCGTCTGATATCGGAACTGACCGCCTGTGGAGGTGTCATTTTCTTTTTATCAGCTTCAGATAAGAACACCGTCTTATTTTCAGCGACTTCTTTTTTCACAAACTTCACGCTGGCTTTATTGGGATTGGCGTAAAACACTTTGTTGGTGAGGCTTGCGTGGACTTCAGGACGCATGATGTAGTTCATCCACAATAAAGCATTGTTAGGATGAGGTGCATCAGCTGGAATTGCCATCACGTCGAAGAACAAGATGGCAGATGTCGATGGAATCAAGGCTTGAATTTCATTGCCATTTTTGGCGTCAATTGCACGTTGGCGAGCGATGTTGATGTCACCGGAGAAGCCCAACGACATACAGATTGAACCATTCGCCAAGTCATTGATATAACCAGACGAGCTGAATAAAGTCACGTAAGGACGAATGCTCTGTAGCAAACGTGCCGCATCTTGGTATTCGGATGGATTTTTTGAGAACGGATTTTTGCCCAAATAAGCCATCGCTGGGGGAATCACTTCAGAAGGCGCATCCAACAAAGAGACACCGCAAGACTTTAATTTAGAAATATATTTAGGATCAAACAGCAAATCCCAGCTATTGGCAGGCATTGGTAAATCACCTAATGCTGCCTTCACTTTTTGTACATTAATACCGACGGTGGTGTAACCCCACAACCAGTTCACCACGTGATCGTTATTAGGGTCAAGTTTAGCAATCGCCGCTTGAATTACTGGGTCCATATTGGCCAGATTTGGCAATTTGCTTTTATCCAGTTTAGCGATCAAACCGCCTTGAATTTGTAAGTTCGCCCAGTTGATTGAAGGCACCACGATGTCATAGCCAGTTTTACCGGCGACCATCTTTGCATGCAGAATTTCATTAGTATCAAACAAGTCATAACGTACTTTGATACCGGTTTCTTTTTCAAAATTTTTGATGGTGTCTTCGGCGATATAGTCAGACCAGTTATAAATATTCAGGACTTTCTCTTCATCCGCCATGACTGGCGTATGCGTCATCGCAGCCAAACCAATTAACGACGCACCAAAAAAGCGCGCAACATTTGCGATCAAGGATTTACGTCTTTGCATCGGTGCTGCATGCACACGATGAATCCCGTAATGGTGCCCGCTCTGGTCGGTCTCCGCCTGTTTTAATTCTGCTGCATTCATACTATTTCCTCCTGAATCAAAGTGAAAGAACTTGTCTGTAAAACTGGTTTTACTCATATTCGTCAGTGCGATGACGGATGACGATAAGGGTCAAACGGTGATTGCACTGCGTTTTAGAAAAGTGAACCATAAAAAACAAAACA
>OFSE01000147.1_pt1 | contig 24150 bp, 17 predicted proteins | sample 1543261 | NCBI WGS metagenome assembly OFSE01 (sample SAMN07774225, study PRJEB24372) | wastewater metagenome | isolation source: Exp Tend VB 50WW | collected 2016-02 | reverse complement strand
GCTACGCCCCGACGCTAAGCCGAAAATTATAGCTGATTTGCTTCCCCTTTGCCAATGTTTTCCCCCAGTCTTTCCGCAATTCTTGCTTGAGATGAAAATAAAGGTATCGGCGTATTAAAAAATTTGACCAAAATATTTTTAATATTGATGAAAAGCGGCGACAATGTGTTTCTGTTTTTGGATAAATTTTATGCCCAAAAATCCTTTAATAACTTCTGTTGAAAGAATTGAATGACAATCAAAATTAGCCAAAATTTCGATGCCGGTGCGATTGAAGTCGTGCATATCAATGGCGCGGCCGATATTGCTTTGAACTTGCGTGATGATTCGCATGCTGACATTCGTCAATGGTTTTATTTCCGATTGCAAGGCGCGCGTGACCAAGACGTGACTATGCGAATTTTGAACGCGGGTAAATCAACCTATCCCAAAGGCTGGGAAAATTACGCGGCAGTAGCAAGTTATGACCGTGAGAATTGGTTTCGCGTGGATACCGAATTTGATGGCGAAGTCATGAGCATTCGATGTGAACCCGAGTGCGATAGCATGTATTTTGCGTATTTTGAGCCGTATAGCTGGGAACGCCATTTGGCCTTGTTGGGCAGTGTCGAACAGTCTGATTTGGCGCGTGTTGTTGATTTGGGTAACACCGTCGATGGGCGTGACTTGAATATGGTGGTTGTGGGCAACCCGGCGGCGGAAAAGAAAGTGTGGATCATCGCGCGCCAGCATCCTGGTGAAACCATGGCGGAATGGTTAGTGGAAGGAACACTCAACGCCTTGCTCGATCCCGCCAATCCATTTGCACGCCGCATACTCGAAAAAGCCGCCGTGTATGTGGTGCCCAATATGAACCCAGACGGGTCAGTGCGAGGTAATTTGCGCACAAACGCCGCCGGTGCTAATTTAAACCGTGAGTGGATGACACCATCGCTCGAATCTAGCCCTGAAGTTTTTCACGTCAAAAATAAAATTCACGAAATTGGCTGTGATTTATTTTTGGATATTCACGGTGATGAAGCCTTGCCGTATGTGTTTGTAGCGGGGAGTGAAATGTTGGAAGGCTTTACTGAAAGCGAAATACAGGCGCAGCAAAAATTCGTTGATGCGTTTGTGCAGGCCAGCCCAGATTTTCAGACGACGTTTGGCTATGAGGCGAGTAAATACAATTACGACGTATTAAAGCTGGCTTCGAAATACATGGGGCATCATTTCAAGTGTGTGTCGCTGACTTTGGAGTTGCCGTTTAAAGACAATGCAAATTTACCTGACCTCGACGTAGGCTGGGATGGCGCACGCAGCATGAAATTGGGCGAAGCGATGCTGCAGCCAATATTCGCATGTCTGTAATTGTTGCCTAGCGTTGTGGAAAATTCATGGGCATAGAAATCGAACGTAAATTTTTGGTGGTGAGTGATGCCTGGCGCGGGCAAGGGCGTACCACCTCGATTTGCCAAGCCTATATTTGTGCTGAACCTGGTCGCACGGTGCGCGTGAGAATCGACGGTGACGAGGCGTTTCTGACCATCAAAAGTGCCAGTGTCGGTTTAGTGCGCGGTGAATGGGAATACCCCATCCCTGTGCATGAGGCGCGTGAATTGCTCGATCAAGTTTGTCTTCCAAACCGCATCGAGAAGGCACGCACGCGTATTACGACCGCGAGCGGCGTTTGGGAAGTGGATGAGTTTTTTGGTGCAAATGCTGGTTTGGTGGTCGCGGAAATTGAACTCGCTTCGGCGCAGCAAAGCTTTGACAAGCCGAGTTGGTTGGGCGCAGAAGTCAGTACCGACACGCGCTATGCAAATTCAAACTTGATGCGGCATCCTTATTCAAGTTGGCAACATCATGGCTAAACTTTTTTTCACACCACAACTGGCGCGCTTTACCGTCGCGCCAGAATTAGAAACCACTGCCACAACCTTACGCGCCGCTCTTGAAGTGGCGTTTTCTTTGAATCCTGCGTTACGCTCGTATATATTGGATGAGCAAGGAGATGTACGCCAACACGTGGTTATTTTCGTTGATGGTTGTCGCTTACATGACCGAAAAAATTTAAACCAATCGTTAACACAATTGAGCAGCATCCATGTGCTGCAAGCCCTGTCTGGAGGATAGTGATGAAAGCCATGGTCGCCACACGCAAAGGATTGTTCGAACTGATTCGATTGAACGAAGGTTGGAAGCTCGATCAGATCAGTTTTTTGGGCGAGCCGGTCAGCATGTGTTTATTTGATCAACGCGATGGCGCTATTTTTGTCGCCTTAAATTTGGGGCATTTCGGCGTGAAGATGCATAGACGCGGCGCACGCACAAGGGATTGGACTGAAATCGGCGTTCCCAGCTACCCGCCACAGCCACCAAAAACTGAAGCAGACTCTAGCGACGTGGAATGGAAGCTCAAGCAAATCTGGTCACTTGAAGCAGGTGCAAAAAATGAATCAGGCGTGCTCTGGGCGGGCACCCACCCTGGTGGCTTGTTTCGTTCCAAAGATGGCGGAAATCGTTGGGAGTTGATTGAAAGCTTGTGGCAAAAGACAGAGCGCCTTGGGTGGTTTGGTGGTGGCTACGATGTTCCCGGCATCCATTCTATTTGTATCGACCCACGCGATTCTCGTCATGTGACTTTGGGTATTTCTTGTGGTGGCGTTTGGCAAACTAAAGATGCAGGGGAGACTTGGGCCTTGTCGGCGAAAGGCATGCATGCGGCATATATGCCGCCTGAGCTTGCGGAAAATGAAAACACCCAAGACCCCCATTTAATCGTTCAGTGTGCGGCAGCACCAGATCAGTTTTGGTGTCAGCACCACAATGGCATCTGGCGCTCAACAGATAACGCCGCGAGCTGGCAGCAGATCACGCCGCCACATGGCATCTCTGATTTCGGCTTTGCCGTTGCGGTACATCCCAAAGACCCGAACACGGCATGGTTCGTGCCTGCTGTGGCCGACCAAAGGCGAGTGCCAGCGCAGGGCGCTTTGAGCGTTAGTCGCACCCGCGATGGCGGTAAAACCTTCGAGTCATTGCGAGCAGGCTTGCCGCAAATAGATTGTTATGACCTCATCTATCGGCATGGTTTGGCAGTGTCAGAAGACGGGCAAACACTGTTGATGGCATCGACCACAGGTAACTTATGGGTAAGCGAAGACGCGGGCGAAAGTTGGCAAGCGATTTCGTTTCATTTGCCGCCGGTTTATGCGGTCAAATTTTGTTAGCGTGGTATGGATAGTTGCCGTTAAAGCTTAGGCGCGTCGTGTATTAGGCCGGTTGCCAATGACGACAATACGTGTATCATTTTTCATATACTCCCTTATTTTTATAAAACGAGTGATTTTGACACCCTGTTTGTTGTGGTAATGCGTTAACGCCGTGTCTATTGATTGTTAGTGGTTAGCTGTTGTCCATGCATTACTAATCGCCATGCGACGTTTTTACGTTCGCTGCTTTAACCCAGATTTTCCATTAGGCGCGCTTGCAGCGCTATTTGTGACGCATTGATGTCACTGAGCGGCGCATTTTCGGCCAATTTTGCTGCTCATCAAAGTCAATAGCTCGCTATTGACGCCTCATTCGCAACAAAATTGCCTCGAAAAGTGCATCCGCCATCTTCACAAATCCTAATGGAAAATCTGGGTTTAATGAACAAAATGTCAGCTATGCTGATAATCAGCCGAGTTTGCTTGGGTGTCGATCATGCATTTATCCAAGCGACGTGCGTTGGATACTGGTGGGATGGCGCGGCATCGAGTCATGTTCTGGCCGCTGATGGATGCAACGCTTATGCGTTTTATGATTGCATTAGGTGCGACACGACAACCTTAGTTCTTGCACCTGTCGTGCATGTTTAGCTGAAAATTTTCGTTGCCTACATCGTGCTGATGTAGGCTCGGCCAATACTGTTTCTTCATGTCAGTTTCACTCTACTGAGTTGTCTCCTTTGATGCTGCTAGCGTATCAGGCACCGATTTCTTCAATTGAAAATGCGACATACACTTTCACTTTTTGATTTGACGATTTGGTGATCTGGTTCAAATCAAACACGGGATGTCCCAAGGTGTCGAAATACCATTGCACACTGGGTGAGCCATCGGCAAATTCAAAACGAACACGCTCAAAACGAGCAACTTGAATGGCCTTGGTGTCAGCATTGATGCGCACTACGCGATCAACCAATGAACCCGTCGCAGGTACGCCGTATGGATCAGCAATCGGTGCGGCGTGGCTGCTGGCAGAAGCTGCTAATAAAGTGAATGAGGTAGCGGCAATCGCTAAAGTGTTAGTGAATGAAAAAACAGATTTTTTTTGCATGATATGCTCCAGAAAAAAGATCATGAACCAAGTCTTGGCTCACATTAAAATTAAACAAAGAATGAATCAGTTGCATGTCATTTGATCTTTACTTTGTATTCAGGTCAGATAAAACAAAGTGCAACGCTTCACCTCATAAGACTGGTGCACCGCAAAAAACAATCCATTTATTTTTGTAACTAGCTTATAGAAAAAAGCTATAAGTCAAGTATTCTGATTTTCTTATGAGAGAAAACGATGTAGGTAATTAGCATCGATACCCTTACAATAAGCGTGTGCAGGTTGTTTGTTTGTCTAATTTCTTCGTTCTTTTCACTCTTTTTTATTGTCATGTCATTGCTGCACGGTCTGAACTCCCCCCAACGCGACGCGGTTCACTATATGGATGGCCCTTGCCTTGTCTTGGCAGGTGCGGGCTCTGGTAAAACGCGCGTGATTACGCAAAAAATTGCCAGCTTAATTGAGCAACATGGCTACGAAGCTAAACACATTGCCGCGCTGACATTTACCAATAAAGCCGCGTTAGAGATGCAGGAACGTATCGCTAAATTATTGAAAGAGCCGAAGCAAGCCAAGCAATTAACGGTATCAACGTTTCACTCTTTGGGCGTGAAAATTTTGCGTCAGGAAGCGCAGGCGCTGGGTTTGAAAGATCGCTTTTCTATTATGGATAGCGACGATTGTTTTTCACTGGTGCAGGATTTAGCATTGACGACAGACAAGCAATTGATCCGCCGTATTCAATCTGCGATGTCGTTATGGAAAAATGGCTTGGTTGATCCTGATGCGGCAATTTCTCTGGCCAAAGATGAAGATGAAGCCACCGCCGCAAGAATTTATCGCAGTTATGTGGCAACCCTATCAGCCTATCAGGCGGTGGATTTTGATGATTTGATTCGCTTACCGGTCGAACTGTTTCGGCACAATGAAGCGATCCGCGATAAGTGGCAAAGGCGACTGCGCTATTTACTGGTAGATGAATACCAAGACACCAATACCTGCCAATACGAATTGGTGAAACTGCTGGTGACTGGTGTCGGCAAGAAGCCGATGTTTACCGCAGTGGGCGACGATGATCAGGCGATTTACGCGTGGCGCGGTGCCACCATCGAAAATCTGAAAACTCTGCAAGTGGATTTCCCTGATTTACGCATCATCAAGCTAGAACAAAATTACCGCTCCAGCACGCGCATCTTGCAAGCGGCCAATGCGGTGATCGGCAACAACCCTAAGCTGTTTGAAAAAGCGCTGTGGTCTGAACACGGTTTAGGTGATCCGGTCAAAGTGTTAGGTATGCAAGATGATGAACAAGAAGCCGAGCAAATTGCCATCATGATTTCGGCACACCGCTTTGAGCGCCGTGCTAAATATTCTGATTACGCGATTCTGTATCGGGGGAACCATCAATCACGCGTGATTGAGCAGGCACTGCGTAAAGAGCGCATTCCTTACACCATCTCTGGCGGACAAAGTTTTTTTGATCGTGCCGAGATTAAAGACATCATCGCTTACCTACGTTTGATTGCTAACGAAGATGATGATCCCGCCTTTATACGCGCTATCACCACACCGAAACGCGGCGTTGGGCAAGCGACGCTGGAAGTGCTAGGTGCATTTGCCGGACAGTGGCAATGTTCTTTGTTTGAAGCCGTGTTTAAAGGCGGCATCGAAGCCAAGCTGGCAGATCGCCAACTGACACCGCTGCGCGAATTCTGCCACTTCATTAACCGAGTAGAAGCGCACGCGCATCGCCCCGGTCACGCCGCCGAATTGCTGGATGACTTGATGAAAGAAATTCATTACGAAGGCTATTTGTACGATAACTTTGATGACCGCGCCGCGCAAAACAAATGGCAAAACGTGCTTGATTTTACGCAGTGGCTAAAACAAAAAGGCAGCGGCGGCAAAGATGGCACGGAAGATCACCGTAGCCTGCTGGATTTAACCCAAATGGTCGCCTTGATGACCATGATGGAAGGCAAAGATGAAGAGCCGGACGCGGTGCGCATGTCCACCCTGCATGCGTCCAAAGGTTTGGAATTTCCTCACGTGTTTCTGGTTGGCGTAGAAGAAGGTATTTTGCCGCACAAGGGTGACCCAGATGCACCGATTGAAACACTCGCTGCCCGCATCGAAGAAGAGCGCCGCCTGATGTACGTCGGCATCACGCGCGCGCAACGCAGCCTGCACATTACCTGGTGCAAAAAGCGCAAACGTGCGGGTGCACCAGTGCATTGCGATGTGTCGCGCTTCATCAAGGAAATGAAATTAGATGAAGGGACTGCCGTGCCAACAGAAGATGAAGTCATCACACCACAAAATCGGCTGGCGAATTTGAAGGCTTTACTCAATCGGCCTAAGCTTGAGGGCATTTAATTGATTCAATGTCGCCATCATAAACCGAGATTTTCCATTAGGCGCACCGGAGGTGCTATTTGAGTGCTGATGGAGCCAAGCGTTGCCCGATTTATGCGGTGGTTATAAAAAATAATTTTCCACAACCAATATACTGGTTATAGTATAAAAATACATTGCTTTATTAGTATGTGGGAATATGCCTATTTTTAGGCATACTCCCCGTTTTTTGATTAACTCTGTAAAGTCATCAAACTAGCATTACCACCCGCCGCAGTGGTATTAATGCAAAGCGCTCGCTCGGCCACCAGACGCCAGAGCGGCAATTGGCTGTTTTCCTGCATGCTGATCAGCGCGACTATTGCACCATCATGGGCGGCAAAGTTTGTGCGGTATTTATTTAAATTTGCCTTGCCTTCGACCAAAGCGATTTGCAGATGATATTGCGCAAGCGCTTGCTCGGCTTCAGCAACTTGAATCGCATTTTTCAGTGCGGCAGGCAAACCCGCAGGCAAGAGCTGCGCGCTCTCTGGCGGCATTACCGGCAGATTACCGGTAGCCAGCACTGCAGCAAGCTGATTCAGCAGGCCACTAACCGTGCTGGCGACGCAAAATATTGCACCGCGTGGCGCAAATGAAAGCGTGTTGTTTTCACCAGTGGGGCCAGGCAACAGCATGCTGATTTTGTAGGGATTATGGCGCAGGTAATGCTCTGCCAATTGCGCAATTTTTTCGTGACCATGCGTAGTTGCCCATTCCAGTAAAGTATCGAACAAGGCAGGCGCTGGTCGTGCCACGATCGTATGGCCACCTAATTCGGTAGAAGGATTTTTTTGCAGACGCTTTAAATACAAAGGACCACCCGCTTTCGGGCCGGTGCCCGATTTACCTTCGCCACCAAATGGTTGCACGCCGACCACTGCGCCGACAATATTACGGTTCACATAAATATTACCAACATGGGCGCGCTCTACGATGAAGTTGATGGTTTCATCGATGCGCGAATGAATGCCTAGCGTTAAACCATAACCACTGGCGTTGATGGCATCAATCAATTGCGGTAAGGCTTCGCGTTCAAAACGCAGTACATGCAATACCGGGCCAAACACTTCTTTGCGTAATTCGGCAAACGCGTTAATTTCGATCACGGTAGGCGCAATGAAGCTGCCCTGCTGGCATGCGGGTGACAGGTCAAGGGCAAATACCTTTTTACCCGCAGCGCGCATCGCATCAATATGCGCTTGCAAATGAGTTTGCGCTTCATGATCAATCACTGGACCAATATCGACTTGCAATTGATCTGGTTTGCCGATGCGCAGCTCCTGCATTGCGCCCTTTAACATGGTGATGGTTTTGTCAGCAATTTCACTTTGCAGGCACAATACGCGCAACGCAGAGCAACGTTGACCCGCGCTATCAAACGCCGAGGCCAATGCGTCTAGTACCACTTGCTCTGGCAATGCGCTGCTATCGACGATCATGGCATTTTGGCCGCCCGTTTCGGCGATCAGGGCAATCTCCGTTTCTTCCACATGAGCTCGCTGTGCGAGGCTGCGGTTGATGATTTGCGCAACTTCGGTCGAGCCAGTAAACATCACGCCTTTCACGCGCGCGTCGGCCACCAATTGCGCGCCAACGGTTTCACCTGCACCCGGCAAAAATTGCAGGGCTGCGCGTGGCACCCCAGCCTGATGCAATAGCTGCACCGCTTTATAGGCAATTAAGGGCGTTTGCTCAGCCGGTTTGGCCAGCACCACGTTGCCTGCTGCCAAGGCGGCACTGACTTCACCGATAAAAATCGCCAGCGGAAAATTCCACGGACTGATGCAAACCACCGGGCCCAATGCCATGCTGTTTGCTTGATGCGCCACTTGCGCCGCGTAGTAACGCAAAAAATCCACCGCTTCGCGCACTTCTGCCACCGCATTCGGCAAGGACTTTCCTGCTTCGCGAATTGCCAGCGCCATCAATTCAAATTGATTTTGTTCAAACAAATCGGCGGCCCGCATTAAAATTTGCGCACGCTCAGTTGGCACGCAATTTTGCCAATCTACTGCGTAATTGGATGCCGCTTGCAAAGCCACTTGCAGGTCTGCGCTGGTCGCTAGCGTGACCTGCCCTACTACATCTTGATGGTCGGCTGGGTTGCGAATTTCTATCGTGATCGCAGACTCCACATTGGCTAATTGCGATTCGCGCAAGTCAGCTTCAGGCGCTGCTAATAAAGGTGTGGCTTGAATGATTTGCTGGCTGGCCGCGCTTAATCGTGCGCTGATATTTTGTAACTCAAGCTCATTGCTAAAATCCAGACCAGTCGAATTTTTTCGTTCTTTGCCGAATAAATCCGCAGGCAACACAATGCCATTGTGCGGCTTGCCAGCTAACTCGTCGGCACGTGTGAGCGGGTCTTCAATTAAAGAATCAATTGCAATATTTTCATCGACAATCTGATTCACAAACGACGAGTTGGCACCGTTTTCCAATAAGCGGCGTACCAAATAAGCCAGCAAGGTTTGATGTGAACCGACAGGCGCGTAAATGCGACAAGGTTTATTCAATCGATCCGCACCCACTACTTGGTCGTATAAGGTTTCGCCCATGCCGTGCAGGCACTGAAATTCGTAATCATCAATCTTCGCTGCCTGCGCCCAACTATAAATGGTCGCCAAGGTGAGTGCATTGTGGGTGGCGAATTGCGGGTACACTACATCTGTCGCAGCTAACAATTTTTGTGCGCAAAAAAGATAAGACACATCGGTATACACCTTGCGTGTGTAGACCGGATAGCCGCTCATGCCATCGACTTGCGCGCGCTTGATTTCAGCATCCCAATAGGCGCCTTTGACTAAGCGGATCATTAAACGGCGGCCACTGCGGCGTGCCAGATCCACTAAAAAATCAATCACAAACGGGCAGCGCTTTTGATACGCTTGCACCACAAAACCCAAACCATCAAAACCGGCCAGATCAGGGTCGTGCGCCAAGGCTTCCATTAGGTCGAGCGATAATTCCAAACGGTCTGCTTCTTCTGCATCAATGTTAAGACCGATGTTGTAGTGCTTGGCCAGCAGCAATAATTTTTTTAACAGAGGCAACAGCTCATGCAAGGTACGCCCACGCTGGGCGCGTGAGTAGCGTGGGTGTAAAGCCGATAATTTGACTGAAATGCCTGGCCCTTGTTTAATGCCGCGCCCATTAGAGGCTTTGCCAATGGCGTGAATCGCGGTTTCGTAGGCATTAAAATAAAATGCGGCGTCTTCGGCTGTTAATGCCGCTTCACCCAGCATGTCGTAGGAATAGCGGTAGCCGCGCTTTTCATTTTCTACGCTGTTTTTCAGCGCTTCAGCAATAGTTTGTCCGGTGACAAACTGATTGCCCAATAAACGCATGGCAAAATCAACACCTTTGCGAATCAACGGCTCACCACCTTTGGCAATCAACCGTGTCAAGGCGGAACCCAAACCTTGATCGCTATTGGTACTGACCAATTTACCGGTGACCAGCAAACCCCAAGTCGCCGCGTTCACGAACAAAGAGGGCGATTCACCCAAATGTTTGCGCCAATCGCCTTTGCTGATTTTATCGGCGATCAGACGATCTGCGGTCGCTGCATCAGGAATACGCAGCAGCGCTTCGGCCAAACACATCAGTGCAATGCCTTCTTCGGACGATAAAGAAAATTCATGCATCAGCGCATCCACCCCAGAAGCACGGGTGCGTTCACGGCGTACTGCGGTCACCAGATTTTTAGCCAAGGCTTGCACTTGTGGTTGCACTTCCGTATGCCGATTTATCGCCGCCAGCAACGCTTGCACGGCACTTGCTTCATCACGCCGATAAACTTCGGTGATGGCACGCCGCAAAGGGGAAATTTCATGAATCAATTCCGCCTGCAGGGCATGAAATGGTGCAATAGGCTGAATTTGCTGGGAGCTAGAATTTGACATGGAAGAAGTGAAACCAAGAAAGCAAAACGAATCAATCGGAGAGAAGCAAATTTGATTGCATTGTATAGAGCTTCAGTAATGATTAATTCTGGAAAAACTTACGTATATCGATATTTAATATTTTGTGCGAGAATTGCACCAAATATAATTAGGAACACAATTCCGACCAACTCGACATAGCACTTGTCATCACACAATCATTGCACAATCATGCTCGATAAAATCAGTAAAAAAATTCTGTCTGAATTACAAAACGATGGCCGTATTAGTAACGTCGAACTGGCAAACCGGGTGAATCTTTCACCAGCTGCGTGTTTGGAGCGCGTGCGTAAATTACAGGAAGCTGGCTATATTCTGGGCTATACCGCCCAGCTCAATCCGCATTTACTGGATGTGGCATTGTTGGTGTTTATCGAAGTGGTGTTAGATCGCACCACGGCCGATGTGTTTGAAGCCTTCAAACGCGGCGTGCAGGCCATTCCTGAAGTGCTGGAATGCCACATGGTAGCGGGCGGCTTTGACTATCTGGTCAAAGCGCGGGTAAAGGATATGAATGCCTACCGCGATTTTCTGGGTAAATCGCTGCTGCAACTCAACGGCGTGCGCGAAACTCACACTTATGCGGTGATGGAAGAAGTCAAAAATACCACGAATTTACCGATTCAATAAGCTAGAACCAGCAGCAAGTCTTGATATTTCACAATTTTTCGGTGCCCACGCATTTTGCATAAATACGACCAATATACGATCAATATACGACCAATATACGACCAATTTTTTCTTGCTGGTTGCGCTATCCCGGCGTATTGTCCTTGTGTTTCAGCGCAGTAATTCTCACCAGCAAAGGCTGAAACCTTTCATCATACATATCGCAGTACGCTGTTCGTAGTAGATCGTTTCGTCGCAATCGTTTCACCATTATTCAATCAATAAACTGTCTGGAATGGAGAAAAAATGAAACTCTTCAAAATGAATATCGGCACGCGATTGTTTTTCGCGTTTCTCGTGATGCTGGTTTTGTTAGGCTTGGTTTCGGCGGTGAGCTGGCGTTTGCTAGATAAGCAGAAAAATCAGATTTTTGAAATCACCGAGGTCTTCGACGTCAAGATCGCCTTGAGTCATCGCATGCAAACCAGTCTCAATATTGCCTTTCGCGCTGCCAATAATTACATCATTTTCAAAGATGCTGAATCGCGCAACAAAGGCAAAGAAATCATTGCTGATTCACGCAAAGCAATTGATGAAGTGATTGATGAATTAGGTAAATTCATGCAGGGTGAAAAAGAAAAGGCCGCGTATGACAGTATTCTGGAACACCGAAAAATCGCGCGGCCACAACTTAAAGCCGTCATTCAGCTGGTGGATGAAGGTAAAGAAGAAGAAGCCATTGCGGCATTAAAAATTGCGCAAGCTTCGGTCGATAGATGGTTGGTTTCAGCGCAGGATATGGTCAATCTGCAAAAACAGATCGCCGACACTTACAATGAAGATACCCAAACCGAAAGCAAATCAGCACTGAATCTCATTGTCGGTTTGGCGATTGCTGCCATTGCAATTGGTACGGTATTGGGTCTGTTTATTACGCGCTCGGTCACCAGGCCGATCCGTGAGGCGATCAAGATTACCGAAACCGTTGCATCCGGCGATTTACGTGGCGTCATTGAAGTGCATTCGCAAGATGAAACCGGGCAATTGATGCAAGCGCTGAAGGTGATGAACGATAGCCTGATCAATATCGTGCGGCAAGTGCGCAATTGCACCGACGCTATTTCGGTTGGCGCCAGTGAAATCACGGCGGGCAATATTGACTTGTCTTCCCGTACCGAGCAGCAAGCCGGCTCGCTAGAGGAAACCGCCTCATCGATGGAAGAATTAACCGGCACTGTGCGACAAAATGCCGATAATGCACGGCAAGCGAATCAACTCGCCAACACGGCATCGGATACCGCAACCCGTGGCGGTACGGTGGTCAATCAAGTGGTCGATACCATGGGTTCGATCAATGCCTCGGCGAAAAAAATTGTCGATATCATCGGCGTGATTGATGGAATTGCGTTTCAAACCAATATTTTGGCCTTGAATGCCGCAGTGGAAGCCGCGCGTGCTGGTGAGCAGGGGCGTGGTTTTGCGGTAGTGGCGTCGGAAGTGCGTAACCTCGCACAGCGCTCGGCGGCGGCGGCCAAAGAAATCAAAACCTTGATCGGTGATTCGGTGGAGCAAGTTGGCATCGGTGCCAAACTGGTTGATCAGGCCGGTGCCACCATGATGGAAGTGGTTGATAGTGTGAAACGGGTGACCGATGTGGTGAGTGAAATTTCAGCCGCCAGCCAAGAGCAAACCGAAGGTATTGACCAGATCAATATCGCGATTGCGCAAATGGATCAAGTCACGCAACAAAACACCGCGCTGGTAGAAGAAGCGGCATCGGCGGCTGAATCTTTGCAGCAGCAAGCCAATGTGCTGGTAGAAGCGGTGAGCATATTTAAACTCACTGGTGATGCTGATGCCAGCCATAGTGCACATTTCACTCAAAGCGCACCGGAACAAATGCCCGTAAAAGAAAATAAGCCGGTTGTGCGGCCTGCGCCTGCGCTCAAAAAAACCACAACAGATGGTGCTGGAGATCGTGCTGGCGGTGGCAGCGGAAAGCGACCTGCCTTACCAGCCAAACCCAAGCAACCACTGAAGGAAGCTGGCACCAAAGAAAATACCGATGACTGGGAAGAGTTTTAAAAACGCCAGAATCTGATTTTAAGTTGTGCTACCATGCCGCCATGTTGAAAATCTCCCATCGCCTAATTCGTACTGTCATGTTGTTATACATCATGACGTTGGGCGTTGCCATGGCGTCTTCGATGGTTAATCCGGCGGCGATGAACTTGATTTGTACCAGTACTGGTTATAAATACATCGATCAAAACGGCAAGCTGGTAGATGTCGATCCAGCTTCTGAACAAGCCAAAGATGCCAAATCAGGCATGCATCATTTGCTAGATTGCTCGATGTGTTTGGCAATTGGCATTACACCAGAATTACCAAAACAAGATGCGTTTGAGCCACCGCATGCTTTATCGTATGCACTGCGCTCGATTCCTTCCGCACGCTTGGCTGCCTTGGTGGCCGCCCCGCTACCCGCCCGTGGGCCACCACACCTGAATTAAACCCTGCTGTTTCAAACATCTGTCCTCCGTAAGGCGCTGCGTCATCACACGTGCACGCGCACAATGTTGTAGGCAGATGTCCGATCACCATGTTTGCGTCATTTTGACAATGACGCTGGTTTATTCAGGATATTTTTATGCCATTCCCTACTGCTGTCCTGCGCCTACGCACGCCTATTTTTTCAGTAAAAGTCTTGGCCGCGGCACTGCCGTTGGCGTCTCTTTCTGTCTGCATTTCCGCGACCAGTTTTGCTGCCGTGACCAACAGTGCCGCTAGCCCTGACCATGCGGACAACACAGGGCAAACTGCACGCGTGATCATTAATGGCGACCGCCCCTCTTCGTTGCCAACTGAAATTCCCACTACCATCGAAGGCATCAGTGCAAAAACCATCGCACGCATCATCAACGCGATTGATGCTGAAGATGCGCTGAAATATTTACCGAGCTTGTTGGTACGCAAACGCTATGCCGGTGATTATAACCATGCGGTATTAGCGACCCGTGCTTCCGGCACCGGCAATAGTGCACGTTCGCTGATTTATGCAGACGGTATTTTATTGTCCAACTTGCTCGGTAACGGTGCCGATTTCACCCCACGTTGGGGCTTGGTGACGCCGGAAGAAATTGAGCGAGTGGATGTGCTGTATGGCCCTTTCTCTGCGGCTTACGCTGGCAACTCAGTCGGTGCGGTTGTAGATTATCGCACCCGGATACCGACCAAATTTGAAGCGCATGTAAAAGTCAGCGGATTTTCCGAAAACTTTGGCATTTACGGCGATAAAAAACGCCCTTATAACGGCTACCAAACCAGTGCTGCATTGGGTGACCGGGTCGGCCAGTTTTTCTGGTGGCTTGATGCTACGCATACCGATAGCAATGGACATCCATTATCGTTTCCCAATCGCTTACTTTCTGCTGGGGTGAACAGTAGCAGTGGCACTGCGGTGACTGGGGCGATTCCTGATCGTAGCCCACAAAATTTGGATCGCTACGTGATCGGTAGCACTGGGCAAACTCGCACCAAACAAGACCAGGCCAAAATCAAACTTGGTTATGACTTTGATGATGACATCCGCTTGGTATACACACTTGGTTACTGGCATAACGATGCCGATATTGGCTCGAACACTTATTTGCGCGATGGGGCGGGTAATCCGATCTATAGCGGCAATGTGAATATCAATGGCCAACGCTTTGCCGTTGCAGCGACCGATATTTCTGACAGCCAAAATCAATTCACACATATTATCCACGGCCTGAATTTGAAATCACACACCAATGGCGTGTGGGATTGGGAAGTCGCAGGCAGTTTGTATGACTACCAAAAAAATATCATCCGTACCCCTACTGTTGCGCGCCCAGCGGCTGATACTAGCGGCGCTGGCCGCATTGCCGATCAAGATGGCACTGGCTGGAACACCTTGGCGCTCAAGGGTATTTATCGCCCCAACCAAGCCCATACAGTCGAATTTGGTTATCAACGCGATGCTTACCAGTTACGTACTTTAGTCTCTAACACCGCTGACTGGATCAATGGGGACGCAAGCACGCGGGTATCAGCTTTCAGTGGCAACAGCACACTGCAAAGTGTGTATCTACAAGATGCTTGGCGCATTGATGCACGATGGAAAGCCATTGTCGGCGGACGCGAAGAGCATTGGGTTGCTGACCAAGGTACCTTAGCCAATGCCACTACCACGCTGCCATTTGCGCGACGCGAAGAAAACCATTTTTCACCTAAACTTGCACTCGCCTTGCGCGCCAATGACGATTGGTCTTACAAAGCCTCATTGGGGCGTGCGGTACGCTTTCCCACCGTATCGGAACTGTATCAAGGCAGCATCAATAGTAATGCCGAAATTATTAACAATAATCCCAATCTAAAACCAGAAAAATCCTGGACTAGCGAGTTAAGTGCAGAACGCGTGCTAGACGGTGGTAAAGGTGTATTACGCACCACTTTATTTCATGAACAAACCCGCGATGCACTGTATTCGCAAACCAATACGCAGGTATTTCCAACCATCACCAATATCCAAAACGTCGACGCAATTCGCACGACTGGCTTAGAGATTGCGTTAGGTGAAAGTGATTTATTCGGGCAACATGGTTTGGACATGGATGCAAGCATCACCTATGCCGATTCAGAAATTACCCGCAACGATAATTTTCCGAATAGTGTGGGCAAGCGCCAACCGCGCGTACCCAATTGGCGCGCTAACTGGGTATTGAGCTACCATCCAAACGACACTTGGGCGACCACCTTGGGCATTCGTTACAGTGGTCGTCAATACGGTACGCTTGACAATAGTGATCCAAATGGATTTACCTATTTGGGTTTCTCTAGCTTCTTGGTGGCTGATGTGCGTGTGCGCTATCAAATTGCGCGGCAATGGAGTGTGGCGCTGGGTGTCGATAATTTAAATAATAAAAAATATTATGCGTTTCATCCGTACACACAACGCAGCGTGTTTGCTGAATTGAAGTTCGATTATTAAGTCGCTTGCAAATATTTTTTGGGAATGTGATCTTATGCCAAATCTAACGCCGCAACCGTCGTCCAACGCTGACCCTCGCAGGCAACTCTTGCAGCGTTATTTTTGGCGCTTGCATTTTTTTGCAGGTCTATTTGCCGCACCACTGATTTTGTTCGCTGCGCTTAGTGGCTTGCTGTATGTATTCACGCCGCAGATTGAAGCATGGCGGCATGGGCAGCTCGATCATGTGCCAATTATTTTGCCCGCCATGCCTTTAGATCAGCAAGTCATGGCGGCACAACATGCCATGCCGGGGCAGAGCATCAAATCGATCATTCCGGCCTTTACTGCGGGTGACACAACCCAAGTGATTTTTAATGCAACTCCATCCAATGATCACGCTGGACATATAGGGCATACTGAACATCAACCCGCTTCTGCCGTGATTGTGTATGTCGATCCGGGCACGGCACAAGTGCGAGGTTCGCTCAACGAAGCCGATCGTTTTCGTAACTGGTCACGCAAACTACATTCGATGTTTTTACAAAATGATAGTTGGCGCTGGCCGATTGAATTAAGCGCCAGCGCATTGCTGTTTCTGCTCATTTCGGGCGCGTATTTGTGGTGGCCGCGTGAATCGGTTGCAGCCATTTTTAGTTGGTCACGACAACACACACGACGTGCCAAATGGCGCTATCTGCACAGCACCTTTGGGCTGGTGCTTGGCGGCTTAACACTGGTCATTGTGTTGACTGGTTTAACCTGGTCGAAATTTGCAGGCGACAATTTTAGAGTTTTGCAAAATAGCTTGGCGCAAAGCGCTGCGCGGATACCAAAAACTTTACACTCTACTTTTTCTGGTGATACGTCTAGCCAAACCATCACTCCACAAAGTGCGCAGAGCATACTCGAAAAGGTACGAGCAATTGCACCACCGATTCAAATTCAAATGACACCACCGCGCAATGCGCAAGATATCTGGCGCATCGAAAATGCAGATCGTAGTCAACCTGCAAAACGCTTTCAAATGGCGCTGGATGCCTACAATGGGGCGCTATTGTTTCAATCAAATTGGCAACAGTTGCCACTACTAGCAAAAGCAACCGCCGTCGGTATTCCATTTCATCGTGGTGAATTTGGTTGGTGGAATCAAATGCTGTTAGTGGTGGTGGGCTTGGCGGTGATTTTTTATATTATTTCTGGCTACGCGATGTGGCTGCAACGGCGCGCATTTCAGCGTCAATCTGGCAAATTGTCGGCTGGTCTGTCTGCACCAGCGGTGCAAGTACGGCATGCCAAAGCCATTCCGTGGTGGTTGTGGCTTGTTTTTATTGCGTCGGGATTGGCTTTGCCGGTACTGGGTGCGGCGATGTTATTGGTGTTTGTATTTGAGGCGCTACATTTCTTAATGCAGGTACAGCAATCTTCGCAAGACAATGGTGCCTAATCCTGTTAATCGTATACCCTCTCAATTCGCTAACCATGTTTGAGAGGGTGACAATCACTTAGGTGGTACGCATAAATTCCATATACAAATCACGCGCCTTGGTGGCGATTTCTCCGACTGGCAGGACTATCGATTCATATCGATTGCAAGGCGTGACTTTTCCAAAATTACCGGTATTGAAAATTTCTTTTGCCGTCAATAATTCTTCTGGTTGAACACTGCGCTCCTGCACCAGAATACCGACTGATTTTAATAAACTGATGACGCGCGCACGTGTAATGCCCGATAAAAAACTGCCATTCGCTACCGGTGTCACCACTTCACCTGCTGCACTGACAAAAAACAGATTTGCGGTGGCAAACTCGGCGACGTGACCTGCCGCATCGCACACCACAGCATTCTCAAAGCCACGTGCTTTAGCATCACGCAATGCGCGGGTAGTGTTTGGATACAGGCAAGACGCTTTTGCATCGGTCGGTGCCATGCTGGGATCAGGGCGACGCAGCGCAGACAAACAGGCAGAAAACCCCGTGAAAGGCGGTAGCGGCGCATCAAATAGCGTCAGCGCAAAACCCGATTTTGCGCTGTCTGGAATCAGCAGGCCATCGGTACCAAACACTAACGGGCGAATATACAATTCCGCATCGGCCGGAAACTGGGCGATGCCTTCCCGGCACAAGGCCTCCAGTTGATCGACCGTATAAGGACACTGCAAACCCAAACGTTCAGCGGATTGAATCACGCGCGCTAAATGCAAGCGTAAATCAGGCACATGACCGCGAATCGAGCGCGCGCCATCAAACACCGTAGAGCCTAACCAAACTGCGTGATCCATTGCGCCAAATAACGGTGTATTTCCTTGGCTCCAGTTTCCATTAAAATGCGTGAGATACATAAGCTTCCTTGAAGTAAATAAGTGTTTGCGCAGGCGCCAGCCGAATTAGATACCCAGACCATTTAACGATCACAATGCCGACTCCACCATTCGTACCACACCATGCACCACATCCGGCACCATCAGTCATCACTTTTTGGCAGGCATTCCGTTTTTGGCTAAAACTCGGCTTGATCAGTTTTGGTGGACCTGCCGGACAGATCGCCATTATGCATCAAGAGCTGGTCGAGCAACGCCGCTGGATTTCCGAGAAGCGCTTTTTGTATGCCTTGAATTATTGCATGGTCTTGCCCGGCCCAGAGGCGCAACAACTGGCAACCTATATCGGTTGGCTGATGCATCGCCGCATCGGTGGTGTGGTGGCAGGCATGTTGTTTGTCTTGCCGTCGTTATTGATTTTGATTGTACTGTCCTGGTTGTATATTGCATTCGGCCATGTCGCTTGGGTCGCTGGCTTATTTGATGGCATCAAACCTGCTGTGCTGGCGATTGTGTTACAAGCCGCGCATCGGATTGGCACGCGTGCTTTAAAAAATACCTTTTTATGGGGTATTGCAGTAGTCGCTTTTTTAGCGATTTTTTTTGCGCAGATCGCATTTCCACTCATTGTTTTGTCGGCAGCTGGAATTGGATTTCTTGGTGGTAAATGGTGGCCTGGATTTTTTCAGACAGGCAACTCGCATCATCCTAAAAATTCGTCGCAAGAAAAGCGGCAAGCTGCCTTGATTGATGATCATAGTGAAATCCCGGCGCATGCCCGTTTTAGCTGGTATCGCTTGTGCCAGGTGTTATTCGCTGGCGCATTGTTGTGGCTGGCACCAATCGCGATTTTATTGTTTGGACTGGGCTGGTCACATCCCTTGACACAAATGGCCTGGTTTTTCACCAAGGCCGCATTACTGACTTTTGGCGGCGCGTATGCCGTTTTGCCGTATGTATATCAAGGTGCGGTGGTGCAATATCAGTGGCTCTCAGCCAGCCAAATGATTGACGGTTTGGCGTTGGGTGAAACCACACCTGGCCCCTTGATTATGGTGGTGGCATTTGTTGGTTTTGTGGGGGCTTATGTTCAACAGATTTTTGGTGCTGAACATCTTTTTCTGGCAGGCGCAGCGGCCGCTTGTCTGGTCACGTGGTTTACTTTTTTACCGTCGTTTATTTTTATATTGGCAGGCGGCCCTTTGATTGAATCGACCCATAATGATCTGAAATTTACTGCGCCGCTCACTGCCATCACGGCGGCTGTTGTGGGTGTGATTGTCAGTTTGACGCTGTTTTTTGCTTACCATGTATTGTGGCCGCAAGGTTTTGGGGTTGATCTGATCACGCATATTAACTGGCGCGCAGCACTGATCAGTGCCGCGGCGGCCATCGCTTTATTTGTCTATAAACGCAAGGTAATTCATGTGATTGCCGTATGTGCGTTACTCGGGCTGATCAATGCATTTTTACAAAATTAGGAGAACGGCATGGTGGATTCAAAAACCAACAACTCAATGAATGCTGATGGTATTTACGAACCATTTTCAATTGACGACGTGCCTTGGGAAAGTTATTCCCACGGCAGCCGTTACGGCTCACGCTACAAACAACTAGCCGCATTTGGCGGTGCCAGCCATGTTGGTGTAGCGATGGAGGAATTAGCGCCGGGCATGCAGGCGTGCCCAAATCATTATCATTATCTGGAAGAAGAACAGCTGTACGTGATGGAAGGCAGCCTGACTTTGCGTTTAGGTGATCAAACGTATTTGATGTCGGCTGGTAGTTATGTGGTATTCCCAGCTGGGCAAAAGTTGGGACATAGCCTGACCAATCATACCGATGCCGTGTGCCGTTATCTGGTATTGGGTGAACGTAATCCGCATGATGTGATCGTGTATCCAGACAGCAATCGCGTGACCGTGCGTTTGTCTGGTGAAAGCTACGATAAAGCGGCGACCTTAACTTATTGGGAAAGAGAGCCGGAATAAAACAAAGTTGGCATTGGTAGTTTTATATACTATCACCTGTATTTTTTTAAACCATAGAATTGATGTGCGGGAGTTGCCTTATTTTTTACAAAAATAGGGCAGTATATTGAAAATCGATCAAATTGAAGCACTGACCGATTTTTTAAATCCGTCAACCTGCGTTTTTATACTTTCGGGTACACTCTGTGCTTGCTATTCTGTCTTTACCACTCATCTATTTGACTTACTCATCACTGATCGCCCCACTATCATGCTGACTCGTTCCCGTTTATCTTCCATTGACCCGAAATGGCTTGCACTCGCCGCACCCGTACTCTACGTGATGCTAATGGCGTCAAGCCATGCACAGACGATACAAGCAACACAAATCGCACAAACAGCAAGTGACATTGAAAAGAAAATTCAGGCTAAAAATCCTTTGATTGAACAGATTGTGCAACATATTTCGGCAAAGAGGATTGATGCAAGCATCAAAAAGCTCGTCAGCTTTGGTACCCGCCATACCGAATCGGACACGGTATCCGATACCCGTGGCATTGGCGCGGCACGGCGCTGGATTAAGGCAGAATTAGAACGTTGCAGCAAGGGTCAACTGGAAGTTAGCTTCGATAGTTTCATCGAGCCAGCCGGACGGCGTTTGAGCAAACCCACCGAAATCGTGAATGTGGTCGCGACCTTAAAAGGTCGCGGCAATCCTGAGCGATTGTATGTGGTGAGCGGCCATTACGATTCGCGCGCTTCAGATGTGATGGATGCGCACTCTGATGCGCCGGGTGCGAATGATGATGCCTCGGGCAGTGCCGCCGTGATCGAGATGGCTTGTACATTTGCACAGACGGTTGCACAGCAAAAACAGAATCCGTTTGACGCGACCATCGTGTTCATGACCGTGGCCGCGGAAGAGCAAGGCTTAATCGGGGCTGGCCACTGGGCGCAACAGGCACGTGCACAGAATCTGGATGTGGCTGGCATGTTCACCAACGACATCATCGGCAGCTCCCGTTCCGAACACGGTGAGATCGACAATAAACAAGTGCGCCTGTTTGCCGAAGGTATTCCGGCCGTCAAGGAATTATCTGAACCGATTCGTAGTTTGATCGCGACTGGTGGTGAGAATGATTCCATCTCACGCCAGTTGGCACGCCATGTGAAAGAATTCGGCGAGCGTTACGTAGCTGGCTTTAAGGTCAGCATCGTGCAACGCCGCGATCGTTATTTACGGGGCGGTGACCACATTCCCTTCTTGGAGCGCGGTTATGCGGCGCTGCGCTTCACCGAGCCAAACGAAGATTTCAATCATCAACACCAAGACATCCGAGTTGAAAAAGGCGTACAACTCGGTGATTTGCCAGAATTCGTCGATACCGACTACACCGCCAATGTCGCGCGGGTCAATGCCGCTGCCTTGGCCTCACTGGCACTAGCACCTGCTGCGCCTAGTAAAGTCCAAGTCAAAACGCAGCAACTGGAAAACGATACCCATCTGGTGTGGCAAGCCAATACCGATGCCGACCTCGCCGGCTACCGCGTGGTTTGGCGCGAAACTACTAGCAGCCTGTGGCAGGGTGCCATTTACGTTGGAAAGGTGAACGATTTTCGCGTACTCGGAAAGTCCAAAGATAATTACCTGTTTGGTGTACAGGCGGTGGATATCAATGGCAACGTGAGTGTTGCTAGCTACCCATTGCCTTTGCGGTGAGCCTAGTCATGTCGTTTTGGATTGGCTATGGGGGCAGAGTGAAGATACTCCCCATTTTTTATAAATTTACTAGCCAAGCCCGCTCTAATCTAGGCTATTGTTAAAAAATACTGATGCCAGTATTTTTTAGGTGGCGATTAAACAGAGAATTTCAGGGCGATTTGATGCCCCACCTAAATCTGCAAGCAATCGACGCTTCATTTGGCAAATCGTTTACCTACCAAACTAAAAATACGACGCCAGCTCGCGAATTTAATTTCACTTGTGTCAACTTCAGTCATTAAAGCCCAATTTTGACCAGCTACCGAAGAATATCCTTTTATGCATTTAATGCCTAGAGGAAATAAAACATTGCGGCAAATTTATGACAGTTCTTTACACTTCGTTGTATCCATTGTTCTTTTAAACCACACTCCGGTCAAAAATTTCACCATTGGCTAAACCACGAAACTATAATGAGGGCGACTCAGTTGGGTCGATATTCAATACAACGTCAATAATTAAAAACTGTATTACCGACTTTCTTTACTCGATCTTTTCGTCACTATAAGTACAAATATTTTGGTTGCTTTTCAAAGTTCTCCAAGCGGAAAAATCAAACAGTGGTAATTACCTAACTAATCTATAGGGGATAAATAATGAAAAAAACTCTTCTTGCTGCTTGTGCATTAGCCACAATGGCGGGCGGTGCGATGGCACAAAGTAACGTTACCGTCTACGGTATCGCTGACGTTGGTATCGTGTCTGAACACGGCAATAAGGCCGGCACCATTACTAAAGTGACTAGCGGTATCGGTTCAGGTTCGCGCTTGGGCTTTAAAGGAGAAGAAAACCTGGGCGATGGCTTATCTGCTTACTTCACATTGGAATCTGGTATCGGTCTTGATACAGGTACCAATAACCAAGGTGGTATTGCTTTCGGACGTCAGACCTTTGTTGGATTAAAAGGTGATTTCGGTTCCTTGAGTTTGGGTCGTGAATATACGCCTTACTATAAAGTGAACTTGGCCTCTGATCCATTTGGTGGTGGCTTTGGTGGTAATGCGACCAACTTGCTACCGTACTCCGCAACTGCAGGTCGTTTGGCAAACAACATTCATTATTCATCTCCTAAATTCAGTGGTTTCCGTGCTGAAGTGGCCTACGGTGCCGGTGAAGTTGCTGGTGATAACAATGCTGGTAGCCAGGTCAGCGTTGCAGTTTGGTATGAAGATGGCCCATTGACTTTGGCTGCTGGTCATCACAATACCAACAACAACACTTCTGCTTCGACCAATATACAGTCGGCCAAAAATTCGTTTTTCACGGCAATCTATGATTTCAGTGTCGTGAAGGCTTATTTAGGGTATGGTATTGATAAAGGATATAAAAGTTCGACTTTACGCAACAATCTCAATCCTTATGGAACCAATGCTGATATTAATGGAAGTACCGATAGTCGGGATTGGGTTTTTGCAGCGTCTGCACCGTTTGGTCCGCATACTCTGATTGCATCTTATGTTATTAAAAACGATAAAAATGCAATTAATCAAGATGCCAACCAGTATTCTGTAGGGTATCTGTATGCATTTTCTAAGCGCACTGACTGGTATGCAAACTATGCCAAAATCAATAACAAGCGCGGTGCTGGCTATACAGTTGGTAGTGTGATTGAATCTGGTTCCGGCGATTCAGCTTTCCAGATCGGTATTCGTCACCGCTTCTAATCGCAATTCAAACCGTGCTAGACACGGTTTAACGCTCCCCCTGAGATGGCAAAGTCTTGCTGTTTCAGGGGGTTTTAGTTTGTAGCAGGTTCTTCACCGCGCCAAGTTTAATTGACCTTAGATTTCAACTGGATCAATTTCAACACTCCATTTCACACGGGTTTTCATCGCGCGCAAACAGGTCA
>OFSE01000146.1_pt1 | contig 24175 bp, 21 predicted proteins | sample 1543261 | NCBI WGS metagenome assembly OFSE01 (sample SAMN07774225, study PRJEB24372) | wastewater metagenome | isolation source: Exp Tend VB 50WW | collected 2016-02 | reverse complement strand
GCCCCATGTTCGTTGTCCAATGCAGACGGGGGCCAAGTGCAAATGCAATTAGTCTTCCTCGGTAATTTTCAGCACGGGACTCTTTTTTTGTAGGGGAGACGCAAACTTTCATCCAGCGAAAAAATAGGAAAGAAATCACGTTCAATCCGCGATTTTCGTTTAACTTTTTACCGGCGAATGCGGCTTGGCGTTTGACGGCTAATTCGTAATTTTTAAACCTTCCGCCTCGGCGCGATGCGAAAACCCAGTTAACGACTGCGTAGACAAGCGGCGGCACAGTTATTAAAAGGATTGCAAATGCTGGAATAGCCAGCAGTTCTGCAATTTTTTGATCAATTGCATCGAAGTCTGCAAAACGGAACAAAGTTAATGCCTGCGACGATAAAATTAGCGGAAGAACTGCCCACATAGTGCGAATCAACATCGCAGACGACATCATAAATAATACTGTCGCGAAAGTTGGTAAAACAGAATAGTGATCGAGCACCGCGCGGCCGACGACAAAAGATAAAGAAGCAAAAAACAAAATCGGTAAGATGACCGCGATTTTTAAATATTTTTTGATCTCAGGGACAATTTGTGCGTTAGTTGGCGAGTATTGCAATCGAATGTTTTGTATTAAAAGAAAGTACCAACCAAATGTAATGAAAAACATCGATACCCCAATACTAAAGAGTAAAGCGTACCCAAATATGGCAAATCCAACTTTGTCTGGACGTAAAAAAAATAATAAGCCAGCGATGATTAGACTGGTCGCAGGAATTAAGAAAATTGAAAAATAGAGTGATGTTATACCGCCCACGTTTATTCGCGCATAAACAGGCTGCATCCAAATATTGAAAATAATATTCATTTGGTCATCTCAATAAATAAGTCTTCTAAACTTAGATGCTCTACGCGTAAGTCGCTGCAATGAGATATAACAGCGCTTTGCTCGGCGCTCCACTGGCCTAGCACGCGGATATCTCCATTGCTTAAGTTTGTCATTTGAAATACCTTGACCGGCATCAGTTGCGCTAAGGTTGCGCTCGGTCCTGTAACCTGCAAGCTCACTTCCATCAGGTCATCCAACATCTGTTGATGGACGATTTTTCCTTTTGATAAAAACGCGACTTTCATGGCGACACGTTCTAAGTCTGACAAAATGTGCGTCGAGAAAACAATGGTGGTGTTTTGATCCATGACGCTGTCGACAATCTCACGCAGGAAATCACGTCTTGCTGCTGGGTCTAGGCTTGCCACGGGCTCATCTAAAATCAGGAGCTGCGGGTCATGAGCCAACGCGCGAATGATTGATAGCCGTTGCTTCTGCCCGCCCGAAAATTTGCTTATGATTTTGTCGTAAGGTAACTCCCATCGCTGCATTAAGGCGTCTACCTTTGCGTCATTCCAACGAGTGTATAGGGCTTTGAAGTACGCGAGCATTTGACGCGGCGTGAGCCATTCAAATAAATCACTTACTTGTGGCACGTAGCCGATTTTCGCTTTTGTGGCATCAGACAAATGATTGATATCTTCTCCGAACAAGCGCACTTCGCTACCTGCGTCTACATCACGCAAGCCTAAGAGACATTCCATTAAGGTGGATTTGCCTGCGCCGTTTCTCCCAAGCAGACCGACGATGCTGCCCGCTTCGACTTCCCAGTCGAGCTCATGGAGAACCTGTTGTGGTTTAAAACTTTTACTTAACTGCCGTATGCTAATTGGTGGGTGCATGTTGAATCCTAGCGATGTTGACTCTCGCGTTTTAGGTAAAATGGATGTGACGATCAGCGAATTTGTTTGACTTCTAAACCTTGCTTTTTCAAGAGGTCGATCACGCTTTTTTCACCCGCCAAATGCCCCGCGCCAACCACCACGAAGAGCTTTTTTCCGCTCGCCATCGTTTGATTAATTTTGTTTGCCATCCCTTCGTTGCGGTCATCGAGCAGCAATTTGGTGATGCGCTTTGACCCGGCATCTTTGTTGCCGGATTCGATAAACAGCTTGGCAATCGCATCTGCATCGGCGGCTTTCCAAGCATCGACAAGATTATTGAGCTCGCTCACAATCTCTCTTTTCTTAATGCTGTCGACCAATGAAGCGATTAATGAGTCGCCTTCCTCGTCAGAAAGGCTACTCATGATATTTGCTTGAAATGTCAGGCTCTCTAACTCAAGCAAAGTTTTTTTATCTTCTTTGCTTCGTTTTATGAAGTGCAAGTCGATACCTTGCTCTGGGCTATAGCCGATCTGTGCGGCAACTTGGATGGTGATGGCAGATAAAACGAGAAATGGCTTCAAGTTTTGCAATTGTTCAGCCGCAGGGCCAAACAAGCTTTGGAATTCAGTCCATGTTGCTGGAGTCAAGTGATTCTGCAATTTATCAGGCGCGGCATACATTAATTTTGGCAGCATCGCTTGCATGGCTTGGGTATCGGTTGTGTCAGCTTCAACCATCACAGTATCGGCTGCTTTATAGGCGGCCTCCACTTTCGGTGACATGGGGTAGAAATCTGGCTTGGCGATATGGATAGAACCAAACAAAAAGGCGGTTTTGTCGCCCGATTTAATTTCAAATAACAAGCCGCGCGTCGCCGCTTCTGTGGCCTGCGTTGTGTTTGCCGCATTATTTTTTACATCCGTTTCAGCAACAGAAATTGAGCAGAATGCGGAGAAGAAGCCGATGGCGATTATTTTTAACAATGTTGTGTGACGTGGTTTCATGGTTGAGGTCCAAACAAAAAAATAGAGTGGGGTAAAAGCGTGGAAAAATTTTTAGAAAGGAAAAAAACTGCACTATGGATCGTCTTATGGATCTCCTTTGAGGATTTTGCTAAATAGGTTCAAGACGTCTTTTGGAGGTAACTTCAATTGCTGCGATTCCACCGCGACTCGTTCTAAGCTTGGGCGTAATAATTCCAATCGTGATTTGGCCTGATCGAACGACCCTTCGCGCTGTGCAATGGTCATGCCCATGCCGCGACGACGCTCTAACCAGCCGTCTGCTTCAAGCAAGCTATACGCTTTTGACACCGTCATCGGATTAATTCCCAGTGTGGTTGCAACATCGCGCACCGAGGGCATACCATCGCCTGCATGAATTTGCCCACCTAAAATTTGGCGACGTAGCTGCTCTACCATTTGTCGATAAATGGGCTCACTACTGCCGGTGGCAATGTGAAAAATGTCAGGTGGTAAGTCTCGTTTACTGCTCATTTCGGGGCTTTTTAAATTTACTGTATTGATATATTAATACAGTAAATTTCGTTATTCAAGAACTATTTTTTATACAGTGAGTTTGGGAGAAGAATCTCTTTGGTGAACAAACTGCGGTGTGCGTCTTTGTTGGTGCGTCAGCCGTTTCTGCATTGATGGGGCGATGCTTTTGATGATTACGGACGCGGCAATGAATATTCCAACAAGTTGTTCAATGGTAAAACTGCGCGCCATTTGCCGTTGTTAAAAACAGTGCAAAAACTACACTCAACTCACTGTTCGGCACTCTCATAGCAAGAGGTCTTCTCATTGCGGAGCGCTGTTTCAGCGAGGTTTCGTGGCATTGATGTTTTGCGTAGCAAGTCGCATAAGAGATTTAAAAAACACCCGCAAGAGGAAGAAAAATACGGTGTTTGTTGAATGGCGCGAAACCTTTTTATCTCAGAAAAGGAAAAAGAAATGAACGGTTTTCAAGAGGTGGGCATGACAATGATGTCATATGCCTGGGTAGCGGTATTGCTGCTGTTAATTGTGTTGTGGAAGAAGGTCTTGTGGTTCTTCGGGGTCATCATCATTCCCGACAATATGATCGGCTTAGTGACGAAGAAATTTGTTTTGTGGGGCGAGAATAAAGATTTACCTGCTGGGAAAATCGTGGCTTTGCAAGGCGAAGCGGGTGACCAAGTCGATACGCTTGCGTCTGGTGTGCACTATTGTTTATGGCCTTGGCAATATGAAGTGCAAAGTGCGCCGTTGACGGTGATTCCCGAAAACTTTATCGGCGTGGTGGAGTCACGTGATGGTGCGCCTTTGCAAGATGGCCATATCATCGGCATGCACGTGGATTGCGATATGTTCCAAGATGCGCGAGCGTTTTTGCAAGGCGGCGGTCAGCGTGGTCCGCAAGGCTTGGTCATGCCAGAAGGTGCATACCGCATCAACACTTTATTGTTTCGTGTGAGTTTGGAATCGATTACGTGCATCGACAAAAATCAGATTGGTATTGTCGAAGCCCATGGCGGTTTCGCGATTCCAAACGGACGCGTATTAGCTAAGCATATTCCATGCAATAGCTTCCAAGACGCTGAGGCTTTTTTGAAGCGCGGTGGTGAGCGCGGCCCACAAATCGCGGTGATTCCGACAGGTCAATACCGGATTAACCCGCGCTTATTTAGTGTGCGCACAGTGGGTGTGGTGGATGTGCCGGACAATATGGTGGGTGTGGTCACAACCAAAGAAGGCGCTGCGTTGCCCTCGGGTGAAATTGCGGGTAAAGAGATCGCCAATCACAATATGTTTCAGGACGGACAAGCATTTTTGAATGCCGGTGGCCTGAAAGGTCTGCAAGAACAAGTGATTTTGGCTGGACGTTATTTCATTAACCCGATGTTTGCTTCAGTAGAAATTGTAGAGATGACGAAAGTGCCTATTGCTAATGCTGGCGTGGTGATTGCCTATGTTGGCCTGGAAGGACAAGACGTCACAGGCGAAAATTTCAAACATGGGAATTTGGTGCGCAAAGGTCAAAAAGGCGTATGGGTGGAGCCGCTCGATCCGGGTAAATATCCGATTAATCCTTACACCCATAAAGTGGAATGTGTGCCTACTGCAAACGTTGTATTGAACTGGGCAACAGGTAAAACGGAAGCACATAATTTAGATAAAAATCTATCGACGATTACTGTACGTAGTTCCGACGGTTTCACGTTCAATTTGGATGTGTCGCAGATTATTCATATTCCTCGCACCGATGCACCGAAAGTGATTGCCCGTTTTGGTAACGTGGCAAATTTGGTCACGCAAGTGTTAGAGCCAACGATCGGTAATTACTTCCGAAATACTGCGCAAGGCTCTGATGTGATTGACTTTTTGAAGGGGCGCGCACAGCGACAAGCGGATGCGAAATCTCGCATTGCCGAAGCTTTACGTGAATACAATGTGGTCGCGGTGGATACCTTAATTGGTGACATTGCACCTCCTGCAGCCCTAATGAAAACGCTGACGGACAGAAAGATTGCCGAGCAAGAGCAAGTGACCTTTAAGACCCAACAACTGGCACAAGTGGCACGCAAAGAGTTGGCGCAGGCGCAGGCAATTGCGGATACGCAATCGAAAGTCGTGGCGGCAGAACGTGAAGTGGAAATTTCTGAGTTCGCTGCCAACGCGATGGTGAAAAAAGCGGAGGGCGATAAAAATGCACGTGTCTTAAATGCCGAGGGTGATGCTAAAGCGAAGGTAGTGAACGCACAGGCCGACGCGCATGTGTTTAGTGTGGTGGGTAAAGCCAAAGCGGAGAACACATTAGCAGTCGGTTCAGCCGAAGCCGAAGTCATACAGCGTAAAACGACAGCGGTTGGGCAAAGCAACTACGCCTTAATCGAAGTGGGGCGCGCGTTGGCTGAAGCGAAAATACCGCTTGTGCCGCAGATTATGGCGGGTGGCGCTGGTGCTGATGGCGGCAGTTCTTTAGTGAATATTTTATTGGCGAATTTGGTGAGTAAAAACTTAGACAGCAATTCGACTGTAAAGCAGCTAAACGAAACCGTGACCAGTTAAATGTGAGGGATTAACAATTGGGTTGGCACTTGCCGGTTCTTAGCTTGCGCCACGCAATGTTACAAAATAGTCAGGATTTACTTGGAGCCATACATTATGAAATATATGTTTATTCAATGAGTTTTTGTTGGTTTCTAACTCAAGACATTATTGGAGAACGATCTTGATCAAGCAGAAAATGTAGAATGAAAAATAGTTAAAAACTATTTTTAAAAGCGCCTCAACTGGGGCGCTTTTTTTATCCAAAATGAAAGAGAAAGCGTGCATTAAAGTATTGCCCTGCTTTATTTTGGGGCAAAAGCGTGTCAAAAATCAGACGAGAATTTGTAAGTCTTTGTAACCCTATGAGGCCATTTCTGGTTCGCGTGTTTATCCTGTGAAACGTTAAACCTTGGAAATCTAATTTCCTTTATGAAGCTATTGAACTCACAAACTTATCAAAGATTTTTTCACTATGTTCGGCATTTCACGCGAATCCTTCACTCGTCGTTTTCATTCGAGTTCATTTAAACCTAGCGTCGATGGTGGTTGGCTAACGCGTGAAGAAGCAATTATGGGCACCGCTATCAGTGTGGAACTTTGGTGCAAGGATAAGGCAAGTGGCGAGTGTGCAATAGCCGCTGTGATGGACGAAATGCATCGCATTGATCGCCTTATGAGTCCGCACAAACTAGATTCCGAACTGACCCTCATTAATCGTAATGCCGGAAAAACAGCCGTCTCAGTAGGACAAGAAATGTTCCAACTGTTACAGCGCGCTGAATATTTCGCGCGGCGCTCGAATGGGGCATTCGATATTAGTTATGCGGCGGTTGGGCGCTTGTATGACTATCGAAAGAAAATCCGCCCAAGTGCAGCAGAGTTAGAAAAAGCGCGTGCAGCCGTAGGCTATCAAAGAATTGTCCTTGATGAAGCGCAGCAAACGGTAAGGTTCGAACATCCAGAGGCATGCATTGATCTCGGCGGATTTGCGAAAGGGCATGCGGTTGATAACGCCGCAAAAATTCTGCGCGAACACGGTATCGAGCACGCCAACATTAGCGCTGGTGGCGATAGTCGCGTAATGGGAGATCGGTGCGGACGGCCATGGATGATAGGCGTGCGCGACCCGCGCAGCGAAGGTGGCGTCGTGGCGGTGTTGCCACTTGAAGACGTATCCATTTCAACTTCTGGCGACTACGAGCGTTACTTTTTGGCGGGTGGAGCACGCTTCCACCATTTGATTGATCCGAGCACAGGAAGATCACCCGATGCGATTCGCAGCGTAACGATCCTGGCTGATGATGGTTTGACTACGGAAGCACTTTCGAAAAGCGTTTTTGTCATGGGTGTGGAGCGTGGCATGAAACTCGTGGCTTCTTTCGCCGGTGCTGATGCTGTGGTGGTTGATGCAGATGGCGGGCTGCACTACTCAAGTAATTTACTCGACTTTGATCCAGCAAAACAGCAAGCCGCCGAGCCAGTTTTGGCAACCGTGTAATAGGAGTCAATAATGAAAACTGCAATGAAACTCGGCGCAAGTTGCGCCATTCTCGCGCTAGCAGCAACACTTTATGGCTGCGGACAAAGCGGAAGTACCAGCGAAGCGGCAGCGGTTGTGGTGTCCGGCGACGTGCCGATTGCTTACGCCATGCGCGCCAATACCATTAACGCCAATCCAACCAATGGCGCGCCAACTGCGCCAGGTGGCGATTTAATGATTCGCGAAAAATCTTCGCCAAGTGCTGTTGAACACAACATTACGGCGCAGTTTACGCAAGGCAAAGGTGATGCGTCGAACCCTGATGTGTCATACGACGGTAAGAAGATTGTTTTTTCTATGCGTTGCCCAACGTCGAATACTTCCACTATTGATGGCGCACCTGCTTGCACGGGGCGATGGAATATTTGGGAATACGATATGACGACCGGCGGGTTCACTGGCGGAAAATTTAGGCGTTTAACCAATTCCAATGATGCGGATGACGTTGATCCTAGCTACTTGCCCGCAGACCGCGGATTCGTGTTCACATCAAATCGGCAAGGAACTTCAAGTGTTAATCAAGCACTAGGTCAAACCTACTTTGCCCTCGATGAATACGAGCGTGAGCGCGTGTTCAACTTGCACACGATGGACGCGAGCGGTAAAGCGATTACGCAAATTTCGGTTAACCAAAGCCATGACCGCAGCCCGGTTGTGCGCCCCAACGGCGACATCATGTTTTCGCGCTGGGATCATGTGGGCGGGCGCAACCATTTCAAAATTTTTCGTGCCCGTACCGATGGCACCGATTTATTCGTCTTATACGGTTCACATAGCCCAGGGAATAGTTTTTTACACCCGCGCGACATGGACCCCAAAGGTAAATTCGCCGGCTTCTTAACCTCAGATTTAATGCCCTTGTCGCGCACCCATGAGGGGGGCGGTTTGGTTATGATTGATGTGGCGAATTACTCGGAACAAAATACGCCAGCAACTCCTGCGATACCTGCGCAGGGTGGTCAAAAGCAAATCACACAGCAGGAACTAAATATTGGTGGCGGTTTGTCGCAATTTGGTCGCATCACGACGCCGTATCCGTTGTGGGATGGCACCGATCGTGTTTTGTTGAGTTTCACGCCATGCGAAGTTCTTCGTAAAGAGGTGGTTGTGTCTTGCGCGACTTTAACAGCAGACGAACTAAAACGTTTGGGAGACGATAATCGCTTGGTCGCCGACGAAGCGGCCGACGAATTGCAGGACAAAGTAAGACCGTCCTACGCCGTTTATATGTTTGATCCGAATAAGCAAACATTTCTGATTGTGGCCGCACCGCCAAAAGGGTTTATGTACACCCATCCTGTCGCTCTACAGCCGCGTACCGAACCCAACACCACGCCACCTGCCGTTTTAGATCCAACCCTTGCGGGACAAAACCTTGGTTTGCTCGAGGTGCGTAGCGTCTATGACACGGACGGTTTGGGACGTATGAGCAATGGTGTTTTAGCGCCAACTGATTTACCCGCGGGGTGCACAACAGGGATTGTCACCACGAAGCCTATCGATGCCTTGGATACGCGTTCACAAGTGGCTGATTTAATACGCATTAAAGATCCTGCTGACACTGCCTATGGCTGCGCCCCCGCGCGTTTCGTGCGTGCCGTGCGTGCCGTTGCACCACCTTCAGGGATGACAGGTCTGCGTGGCGCAATTGGCGAAACAGAGTTTGAAATGCAGCAAATTTTGGGTTACGCGCCTATCGAACCCGATGGTTCCTTCCGCTTGCAAGTACCGGCCAATACGCCAATTGCAGTCGCAGTAGTGGATGCCGAAGGACGCGCCTTCCAGACGCATACAAATTGGATACAAGTACGCCCTGGCGAGCGCCGCACTTGTGACGGTTGTCACAGCCCACGACGCGGCGCAGCGATTAACTCTGGTGTGGTGGTCAACACCTTGCCAGCGGCATTGATGCCCGCCATGGCTAACGCCCATCTGGCCGGTGAAACGATGGCGGCCACACGCACAAGGCTGGATCCAAATGCACTCAAACTAGCAAATGACATGACCTACAAGGACGTTTGGGCTGACACCAGTAAGGCAGGCGTCACACCTCGTACAGCATTGTCGATACGGTATACGGGGAACACGAACCCTGCCGATGATTTGGCAACCGCTGTGCCATCGAATGGCATCGTCAATTACCCTGAGCATATCCAGCCGATATGGACACGTGACCGCGGCGCGAATACCTGTGTGAGCTGCCATGCAGACTCCGCGAAATTGGATTTACGCGCAACCACAGGCGGCACTGGTCGTTTGATTTCGTATGAAGAATTGCTGCTCGGCGATCCCGTCATTGACCCTACGACAGGGCAAGCAAAGACCCGGATTGAAGACGGCGTTTTAGTGATTGAACGTGGTCCCGCCCTTGTTGATACCAGTGCCAGTGAAGGCGAAGCATTAGGCTTGGCACGCAAGAGTCGGCTGGTTGAAATTCTGTGGGGGCAAAACTTGATGGCGGGTAGTGGAACAAGAACGGCACATCCAGCACCACCTGCGACAGCACCGGATCATGCAAAAATATTGAACCGTGCAGAGCGTCGATTGATCGCGGAATGGATCGATCTAGGCGGTAAGTATTACAACGACCCGTTTGATGCGAAGAATGGGGTACGTCAAGTCAACGGTTTGAGCCAAGCGACCTTTGAGGCGGAAGTATTCCCTATATTCAAAGCGAGCTGTGGTGCGGGTTGTCATCAGGCTGTCGGAAGTACTGCAACGGGCAAACCAACTGGCACTTCATTCCGTAACAATCGTTTCGTGTTGACGGGTGACCCTGACGGTGATTACAACGTCACATTATCTTTGATCTCAGATACTTGCCAGCCGGCGTCTAATGCACTACTGAAGCGTCCTTCGACCGCGCCACATCCGCAAGGTGCTGTGGTGGGTAACCCTCCCGTGCCCAATCCGGTTCCCGTTCTTCCTGCTGGAAGCGCGGATTATTTGAAGATTTCAAACTGGATCGCTAAAGGCTGTAAGGGGTAATGAAAAGATGAAGATGTCTCAAAATTTGCGATGCCAGCCAACCATTTATTTTAGATTGGAGAACCTTAGACCCAGTCGAAAATTGCTTGTGCGTTTGCCCAGCTTGGCGCTTGCGCTTGGTATTTGTGGCCTCATTTGTGGCCTCACAGCCTGTGGCGGCGGAAGCTCTGACCCGTTTAGCAATCCGCCGAATGTCAGTAATCCAACTGTGGTGGGTGGTCGCGCTTTGTCGTTTGCTTACTACCAAAAATGTATTAATCCCATTTTCTTAGCGCAGCTTCAGGTTCAAATTGGTAGCACCACGTCAACCAATAGTTGCGCAGGCGCTGGTTGCCATGATTCCACGACGGGGACAGGTGGGGCGTTTCGCGTTTTACCCAATGCGCAGCAAGTTGATTTAAGTGATCCCGCGAATACGCCCGCTGTCATTCGTAATACTGATATGTACAAGAATTTTTATTCCGCTCAAGCGGCTGTCGTGATCGGTTCCACCGCGCAGAGTCGCTTATTGAATAAGCCTCTTGTGCGTGGCGTATTGCACGGCGGTGGATTGATTTTTGCAAACGAAGACGATCCTAATGCGAAGCTCATACGCTATTGGATCAGTCGCCCAGCTCCTGCTGGCCAAGATGAATTTAGTACCGCAAGCAATAGCCTATTCACTCCTGCAGATCCGAAAGTTGGCGCATGCAATACACAATAATAATCAAAAAATTGCGATTTTTCGTTGCGGCATTATTTTTACTTGGTTTCGCCTTTTCGGTTGTTGCCGCGGATGCGCCGGTGAGCCCAGCAGCGCCCTTGGATGCGAGCGCTCGGCCTGCTGATCAAGTACAAATTACCGACCCTTACATTGAATTGCACACAGGCCCCGGTCGCGGCTTCCCCGTGTTTTTTGTGGTGCCACGCGAACAATGGATCGCTATCGAGCTGCGCCATACAGACTGGTACAAAGTGCGTACAGACGACGGTAAGATCGGTTGGGTACAACGCCGCCAGCTTGAAACTACATTGACTGCCGCTGGCGATAAAAAATCATTTCGCGATATTTTATTGGACGACTATTTGAATCGTCGCTTGCAGCTTGGCGCTGCTTGGGGACAATTTAAATCCGAACCAATGCTAAAAATTTGGACTAGTTATCGTGTATCAGACACGCTCAGTCTCGAGGCGACTTTGGGGCAAGTGCAAGGGGTGTTTTCTGGCACCGATTTTTGGCACTTGAATGTGTTGTCGGAGCCATGGTCAGATCGACGAATTTCGCCTTTTTTTGGTGTTGGTGTCGGCAAGTTTAAAAATTTTCCCAATCAAAGTCTGGTGGGCGCTACGACGACTGACGCCAAGCTCGCCAATGCAAGCATAGGCGTTCGTTACTACATAAGCGACCGGTTCGTTGCGCGCGCCGATTACTCTCTTTACGCAGCCTTTGTATCTGATTCGCGCACACTTGAGTATCGCGCCTACACCCTTGGACTTTCCTTTTTCTTCTAATGCCCATTCATATGAAACTTAAATCATTGCGTAAATTGTGTCTGACTTCCTTGGCTTTGATCACTGGCTTAGGCGCGCATTTAGCTTCTGCGGCTGACGCAGAGAAAACCACCGAACAGATCGTGGTGCCAGAAGTGGCGCGGCGTGATATTCAGTTACCACGTTTTCCCTCCAACGATTTTGATGTGGGATTGTTCACTGGAGTTTACTCGACGCAAAATTTTGGTTCGAGCTTGATTTACGGCGCGCGCATTGGTTATCACATTACGGAAGATTTTTTTGTTCAAAGCGTGCTGGCACAAACTAAAGTGAGTGACGAAGCATTCCGCCGCATTTTGCCTGGTGGTGTTTTTCCTACTGAGAAAGAGCGCTTACGTTATTACAATTTATCGGTGGGATACAACATTTTGCCTGGCGAAGTTTTTATTGGATCCAAGCACGCGAAGCCATTTTCGCTATTTTTGATTGGTGGCGTTGGCAGCACATCTATTAATGATCAACGGCGTGCCACGTTCAATTTTGGTTCAGGACTGCGGGTTTTCTTCAACGATCATATCGCTGTACAAATCGATGCGCGTGATCACATCTTCTCATTGGATCTGTTAGGTAAGCGTGAGAGCACGCATAACCTGGAATTAACAATTGGCGTCACCGCTTCGTTTTGATGAGGATGCAAACAATGTTCTCGCGTCTTCAACGAAGTATGAGCCCAGCGCAACAAGTGGGTAAAGCGGTTTTGGTTTTGCTTTGCTGCGCGATGAGTTTGCTCGCTAACGCAGCAGTGACGCCACAGTCCGCTGCGCCTGATTTCACCCTGCGTGCCATGAGCGGTAGCAATCTGCGTTTACAAGAGCAACGCGGGCGCGTCGTCATGATTAATTTTTGGGCAACTTGGTGTGGCCCATGTCGGCAAGAAATGCCGCATTTGAATCGCCTTTACGACAAATATAAAAGTGCAGGATTCGTGATTCTCGGTGTGAACGTCGACGAGGACACCAAAAATGCGACGGAGTTAGCGCAAAAATTAGGGGTGAAATTTCCAGTCTTGTGGGATGCCGAAAAATCGGTGAGTCGTTTGTATGATCTGAGCACGATGCCTTCCACAGTTTTGGTTGATCGCAACGGCAATGTTCGTTACGTTCATAAAGGCTACTTATCTGGCTACGAAGACACTTATGACAAGCAAATTCGGGAACTATTGAAATGAAAACGCGCACATTGTTAGTGATGGGAATGCTTGTTATCACCCAAGTCTTAAGTGGCTGTGCGATTCAGCCATGGGTTAAACCCTACGAACGGGAGCGATTGGCAGATCCGATCATGAAATTTTCGCGCGACGCTTTAGCTGAAAAACATATCGAACATGTGCGAGACGTGCGCGAAGGAGCGCGTGGTGCTACGGGTGTGCAAGGGGGTGGTTGTGGTTGCAATTAAGAGGATAGGTGCGCGCGGCATTATTCAACATTGTTTAGCGCTGTTGGGCGGCGTACTTGCGGCATTGGGCGCGCGTGCGGCAAACTTGCCAGAAGATACCGCAGAAGCCTTGATTCACACCTATGTTGGCGGTGGCGTTACGGCGACTGGCCCAGCGTTCTTGGTAAGAAAAAAGATCCTTGATACCGTTTCGCTATCTGCTAACTATTATCTTGATGCCGTGAGCAATGCTTCGATCGACGTGGTGACCACTGCCAGTAAATACCGTGAGAATCGCAATGAATATGGTTTTGGTTTGGCATACAGCTACCGCGACTCGGAGATTACCTTAGCGAGTTCGTTTAGCCGCGAACCTGACTACACAGCCAACCGCATTGGTCTAGATATCGCGCAAGAGACTTTCGGGGGATTAACCACCGTCAGCCTTGGTTTCACGCGTGGTAACGACCAGATTAGTAAGCGCGACGCGCCGGAATTTAAAGACGTGGCAACCCATTGGCAATATCGTCTTGGATTGACGCAGATTATTTCACCTCGATGGATTATGAGTGCCAACGTGGAAGCGCTGGCGGACAGTGGTTTCCTAGGAAGCCCGTATCGCAGTGCGCGCATCTTCGGTGCCACCGTGCCTGAACGCACTCCCCGCACGCGCTCTGGGCGCGCGCTCAAGTTACGGGTGATCGGCGATTTGGGGTCGCGCGATGCGATTAATTTCAGTTATCGCTATTACCAAGACACGTGGGATGTAAAAGGCCATACAGGCGATATCGGATACAGCCGTTATATCGGCCAAAAATGGTTAGCCGATGCAAGTGTGCGGGGTTATAGCCAAAACCGCGCTTTGTTTTACAGCGATAACGCAAGTGCCGAAACGGCGTTTATCTCACGTAATCGTCAACTCAGTGCGTTCAACAGCATAGGTTTGAATCTCAAAGCCACATATCTGCTCGGTAAAGTGGCGAACGACAAATACGACGTCAAGCTTAACGCTGCGTATGAGCTAACACATTTTAAATTTAAAGATTTCACCGATATCCGTTCAGGTTCGCCGTATTCCTATAACGCCAATATTTTTCAAGTGTATGTCTCCGCTGCATACTAAAGAGCTCAAAATGAACCAATTCAGCCGCATCATTAACGCTATCGTTGCTGTTTCCTTCGTCACTTTTTCTGCTATTGCTGCGGAAAATACAGCAACAAACTCATCAACAAATTCGACGGCAAATGCATCAAGCGCCAAGGCCAAAGACGCACCGTCCAACGATGTACCGCTGACACCGACTGCGGGATCGGTACCAAATGCAGCGGCCACGTTGCCAACACCGTCCTTGCTCGCTGCGCCAGCGTCGAATACTGAAGCGGCAAAACCAGAAGCATTAGATGACCGTGTGCAGAACGTCAAAATTGACGTTATCAAGCTGAACCGCGATTTATTGGTGTTGGAAGAGGAATTATTGTTCCCTGCGAATACGCAGGTTGTCCTGTTCTTATCGATGGATGTGGGCAAGATGTTTGAATTGGATTCGGTTCAAGTCAAGATTGATGACAAACTCATTGCCAGCTATCTATACACACCTCTTGAAGTGAAGGCTTTGCATCGCGGCGGCGTGCAGCGACTTTACCTTGGCAATTTACGTGCTGGTGAGCACGAGTTGGTCGCCTTTTTTACAGGTGGTGGTCCCCACACACGCGACTACAAGCGTGGTGCGACGATTAAGTTCACGAAAGAGGCACAAGCAAAATATTTAGAATTACGTATCCGTGATTCGTCGAATAAGTTGCAGCCAGAATTTGACATTAAGACCTGGCAGTAGGATGACATGAACTTGTCTTTCAATTTTCTCATCTCATCCATGGACGAGACCAAGCTCAAACAGAGCAAGATTGGCTCATCGGATCGCTTAATGAAAAAGGCGCCTAGGTGGCGCATTCCTTTGGCGCTTTCTTTTATAAATATGATCGCGCTATCGTCTTTTTCAACAAGTTCTCTTGCGGCGCCCAATGCGGTTGCGAATGTCGCGCGTGAGATCAAAGCTCCCTACTATGGCGACGGCTTATTCCAATTTTTTCAGGATCATTATTTCACCGCTGTCACTAACTTAATGGTCTCGCAGCATTTTGGGCGCATCGATGAACATGCCGACGAAGCAGAGATATTGCGTGGTGGTATTTTATTGTCGTATGGCCTACATCGTGAGGCGGAAACAATCTTCACTCGCTTAACAGAAATGGGCGCTTCGGCTGCCGTCAAAGATCGCGCATGGTTTTTTTTGGCGAAGATTCGCTACCAACGAGGCTATTTAGATCTTGCCGAGGCCGCAAATAACCAGGTCGGCAAAAATCTTAGTGCTGATTTACTTGAAGATCGTGCCTTACTACATGCGAACCTGTTGATGGCCCGCAGCGACTTTTCGGGTGCGGCGGAAATCTTGAGCGCGGTAAGTCCAAAGGCGAAAGCTGCTCGATACATTCGATTTAATCTGGGCGTGGCACTCATCAAAGCGGGAGATGTTGCGCGCGGAAAAGCGACCCTAAATCAGCTTGGTTTAGCACCAGCAGAAAACGAAGAATATCGGAGCTTACGCGATCGTGCGAATGTCGCGTTGGGATTAACAGCGCTGACTACGAACGAGGCTAAAGAAGCGCGAAACTTCCTAGAGCGAGTGCGACTAAAAAGCCCGCAAGCAAGCAAAGCTTTGCTCGGTTTGGGTTGGTCAGCAGATGCCTTAAAAGAAACGCAGAATGCGCTTGTGCCGTGGCAAGAATTAGCGCAGCGTGAAGTAAATGATACTGCCACGCTTGAAGCGCTGATTGCCGTGCCCTACGCCTTTGCAAAACTCGAAGCTTATGGCCAGGCAACGGATCAATACAACCATGCAATCGAGCGTTTCAATGTTGAAAACCAAGGCTTGAAACAATCTATTGCAAGCATACGCAATGGGCAATGGCTGGAAGTGATGGCGGAAAGTAATCCCGGAGAGGAATTGGGCTGGTTTTATCAACTGCGTGATATTTCAAACATGCCAAAAGCCGCGCATCTTGCCCAGGTCTTGGGGCAACATGAATTTCAGGAGGCTTTCAAGAATTATCGTGATCTTCGTTTCTTAAAGAAAAACTTGGAGGAATGGCGCGATAAGTTATTAGTTTTCCAAACGATGCTGGATAACCGGCGCGAGTCATTTGCCAAGCGTCTGCCTGAAGTCATTGAACAAAACAAAGAACTCGCTGTGCAACCGTTGCGAGAACGCAAAGATGCCGCAGAAAAATTAATCACCGCAGGTGAAGCTCAGGAAGACGGGGTTGCGTTTGCTGATGCGAAACAAATTGAGCAACAAGGCCGACTGACAGAAGTACAAACGGCGCTGAAGCTGGCACCCGATGATCCAGAGTTCGCCAATGCGCGTGAGCGTGCGCGTTTGCTCGAAGGTGCTTTGACTTGGCAGCTCGCGCAAGATTTTTCTAGTCGCGTTTGGCAAGTAAAAAAAGACCTGCAAGCAATTACGGAGGAACTTGAGCGTGCTCAGATATTGAAAGACGCTTTGCAACAGGCGCAACGTGATGAGCCTGCACGATTTGATGCGTTCGCGAAGCGCATCGCTGCGATGACGCCTGTTTTAGAAGTCATGATTCCGCGTGTCGCGAGTTTAACGAAAGAGCAGCAGCTCGCGGTGCAAGGTATTGCGATAGCTGAGCTTGCACGTCAACAAGAACGCCTCAATATCTACACTACACAGGCGCGCTTTGCGTTAGCGCAACTGTATGACCGTGGCACGCTTCAGGAGCAGGATAAGCCCTCAGAAAAGAAAGCAACGGAGGGCAAAAATGCAATTACGAAGTAAAGCCCTAGTTTGTTCCGTGTTTGTGCTCACTGCTTGTGCCAGTTGGCGCGGCAAATCTGGTAGTCCAGACAATGAGCCAACCTTGAAAACGCTCGCAAGTAAAAAAGTGAGCGTCGACAAAGGACAAACTGTTGAGACTAGCGAAGCGCAGGCCATCAAAGCCTACAAGCAGTTTTTAGACATCGCGCCGAATGCTCCACAACGTGCTGAGGCCTTGCGCCGTATTGGTGACTTGGAAATGGATAGTGCTGATAAAGGCAGTGCTGATCCGAAGGTCATAGCCGATCCAGACTACAGCGTCGCGATTACACGCTATCAAGAATTTCTTCGGCTGTACCCCAAAGATCCGAACAATGATCGAGTGCTTTACCAACTGGCGCGCGCGCAAGAACAAAACGGTAAGTTGGAAGTGGCATTGCAAACCTTAAACCGATTGGTGCGCGATTATCCTCAAACGTCCTACTACGAAGAGGCGCAATTTCGCCGTGGTGAATTGCTGTTCACCGCACGTGACTATACCAACGCTGAAAAAGCCTACGCGACAGTGCTAAAAGAGGACATAGGCCAATACCACGATCGCGCTTTATACATGCGTGGCTGGTCACAGTTTAAGCAGGGAAAATTAGAAGACGGCTTGCAGTCGTTCTTCGGCGTGTTAGATGCGAAGTTGGCTAAATTACCCAATGGCGCTGATGAAGGTAGTCTTGAGTCGATAGCCGATTTGTCACGTGCTGATCGCGAATTAGTGGAAGATACCTTCCGCGTTACCAGTCTAAGTCTCACCAACTTAGGCGGCGCTGAGTCGATTCCTGAATTTATGACTTCGACCGAGCGCCGTTCTTATGAGTTCCGCGTTTATGAACAGTTGGGCGAGCTTTATCTTAGACAAGACCGTGTGAAAGATGCAGCGGATACGTTTGGTTTATTCGCGCGGCGCAAGCCTTTGGACGCGCAAGCACCCCTACTCCAGACGCGCGTGATCGACATTTACGAGCGCAATGGCTTTGCAAATCTCGCCTTAGACGCAAAAAAAGAATATGTCGCACGCTATGGCATCAAGAGTGAATTTCGCCAGGCCAATCCAGAAGGTTGGAAAAAAGCACAGGTACTTGTGAAATTGCACTTGGCGGAACTAGCGCGCCATTATCACGCGAGCGGGCAAAAGAATAAGAGTCCATCCGATTTGCAAGAGGCGACACGTTGGTATCGCGAGTTTATCGTTTCATTTCCTAATGATCCGCAAGCAGCGCAAAGTAATTTCCTACTTGCTGAATTGTTGTACGACGACGGAAAATTTGCCGACGCGAGTATTGAGTATGAGAAGACCGCTTATGGATACCCACAGCACGCCAAGAGCGCTGACGCGGGCTACACTGCATTGTTGAGCTACGCTAAACAAAAGAAGAGCGCGCCGCAAGCTGAGCATGCAAGTTTGGATCAAACAAGCATCGCGAGTGCACTGCGATTTGCAAAAAATTTCAATAGCGATCAGCGAGTCGCGCCAGTTTTGGCAGATGCGGCAGAGAAGTTGTATACGTTAAAAGACGGGGAGCAAGCAGAAAGCGTCGCGCAACAAATTCTTGCGCTTGATCCCAAGGCTGGCGATGAGCAGCGGCGCGTGGCGTGGACTATTTTGGCATACACAACTTTTGAGCGAAATGCGTTTGCCCTATCAGAAAATGCTTTTGGTGAAGTCTTAAAACTAACCCCACAAACGGCGCCTAATCGCAATGAACTGATTGAGCGGCAAGCTGCGGCGATTTATAAACAAGGTGAGCTGGCGCGCTCGGCTGGCGAGTTAAATGAAGCGGTGGGGCATTTTGAGCGTGTTGCCGTTGTCGCCCCATTGTCGACTGTGCGCGCGAACGCCCAGTTCGACGCCGCAAGCACTTTAATTGCGCAAAAAAAATGGGCTGCAGCGGCCAGCAGTTTGGAAGATTTTCGTACTCGGTACCCCAAGCATGCTTTGCAAGCGAAAGTGAGCGATATGCTCGCTGTCACGTATTTAGAAAAGGAACAGTGGGCGGACGCAGCGCAGGAATTTGAGCGTATTGCGGCGAATAACAAAGACCCAAAACTAGCGCGGGACGTGTTGTGGCAAGCGGCAGAGCTATATGAAAAAGCGGGTTCGCGCGCTGCCGCAACCAAAGCTTACGAGCGATACCTCAGTCAGAATGCGAGCTCTTTAGAGTATTCGCTAGAGGCGCGCGCGCGTTTGGCGAAGCTGGCGCGGGAAGAGGGAAATACGGCACGTGAATTGATGCTGACCAAGGAAATTTTCGCTGCCGATCAAAATGGCGGCGCAGCGCGTACTGCTCGCACTCGCTTTCTCGCAGCAAATGCGGCCTTAACGTTGGCCGAACCTGTAGCGGATGCGTACCGCAAAGTGGTGTTGAATGAACCTTTGCAAAAGCAATTGAAACTGAAGAAGAGCAAGATGGAAGAAGCCCTAAAAGCGTACTCCGTTGCGACAGATTTTGGCGTTGCCGAAGTAACCACGGCAGCAACATATCGTATCGCAACAATTTATAGGGATTTCGGAAAAGCCTTAATGGCGTCTGAGCGACCCAAGAAATTGAAAAAAGTGGAACGCGAGCAGTACGACGTGCTGTTAGAAGAACAAGCCTTTCCATTCGAAGAAAAAGCGATCGAACTACACGAGCTTAATGTACAAAGAACTTCGCAAGGCCTTTACGACACTTGGATCAAGAATAGTTTCAATGCCCTGCGTGAGCTTAAGCCTATACGTTATGGCAAAGCGGAACGTACAGAGGGAGGCACTGATGCGATTCGATAAGGCACGCCAAAGAAGGCAACTACCTCTCAACACATTTCTCATCGTGGGTCTCGCCACAGTGCTTGCCTCGGGTTGTGTCAGCCTAGGCTTAGAAAAAGGCCCAACAGAAGCGAGCAAAGAAGTCGAACCGAAAGCGAGCAGCACTGCGCCCACAGCAACAAAGACTCCCGCTGTGCCCTCTGCCGAGGTACCACCCAAGCTTGAGAAAGTGATCAGCGTTGAGTTACGACAGCAATTTTCAAAAGCCGTTAGTGCGATGAAAGCGGGCCGCACTGACGAGGCGCAACGTGGCTTTTTGCAGGTCGCACAAGCGGACCCAGAGTTAAGCGGGCCGCATGTCAATCTCGGTGCCATTTATTTAGCCAATAACAAGCTGCCAGAGGCGATGAAGGAACTGGAGAAGGCCACACAATTGAATCCGAAGCAGGCGACAGCTTTCAACTTGCTTGGTGTGGCGTATCGACAATTAGGGCAATTTGAAAAAGCACGCACGGCCTATGAGAACGCGATTGCATTAGATCCTAACTATGCCAACGCGACTTTAAATCTTGGCGTGTTGCATGATTTATTTCTTAACGATGCGGTGCGGGCCAGCGAACTGTACACCCGCTATCTCGCCTTAACACCAGCGGGCGACCCAGTGGTCAGTAAATGGTTAGCGGAAATTAAGAGTCGCAAATCGGCACCCAGTAAAGCTGCCGTCAAGGAGAAAACATGAGACCACTGCTGATGCAACGAAAAGGTAAGCACATCGAAATTGGCATCGTTCTCGTCTTAAGCTGTTTGTGCGCAAATATGAGTTACGCGCAAGATCGGGCGGATATTGATAAAACAAAAATCATCGGTAATCGCGAATTGCCCAAAGTGCTCTATATCGTGCCATGGAAAAAACCTATCCCAGGGGATCTCGCGGGGCGTCCTTTAGTCAGTGTCTTGGACGAAGCACTTAGCCCTATTGATAGGGATGTCTTCCAAAGGCAAGTGAATTATGAAGTGCAAACCCGTTCAACCGATACAAAAAAAACTGAAGTACCCGCGGCACCTATCCCAGCAGCAAAAAAATAATCGTCGACTTTTTTTATTTAATTATTTGTTCTTAACACCGGAGTTTTAAGCTATGGAATCCCTCAATTTAGCCATCAAATTTTTCAGAGATTGCGGCCTGTTCATTTATCCCAGCCTATTCATTATGGCTATGGGCTTGACCATCGCCATTGAGCGGCTGATTTTTTTGAGCAAAGCACGCAATCAAAACCGCGCAGTGTGGGCGCAAGTTTTGCCGTTATTACAGAAGGGTCGTTTTAAGGAGGTCACCGAGCTGACAGCGAATTCAGATGCGGCAGTAGGCAAAATCGTTAATTACGGACTAATTCGTATGATGAGCCCAAGCCGACGCGAAGACCTCGACGCAGCGATGGAAGAAGGCATGATGGAAATTGTGCCGCGTTTAGAAAAGCGTACGCATTACATCGCGACGTTTGCAAACGTGATTACGCTGGTGGGTCTTTTAGGCACGATTATTGGTTTGATCAAAGGCTTTACGGCGGTAGCGCAAGTCGATCCTGCCGAGAAAGCAGAATTACTCTCCGCCAGTATTTCGATTGCCATGAATAACACTGCGTTCGCTTTGATGGTAGCGATTCCCTTTTTGCTGGTACACGCGTTCTTACAAGCCAAAACAGGTGAAATAGTGGATGGCTTAGAGGCAGCGAAGATGAGTTTTCTGAATTTGGTACAAAGAATTCGCGCAGAACAAACCGCCGCATCTGGCAACAAGCCACAGTGAAATTATGAAACATCGACGCTTGCGCAAAGAAGCAGCGCATCTTGAAATCACCGCCTTCATTAATTTGATCGTTGTGTTGGTGCCCTTTCTTTTATCGACGGCTGTGTTTACGCGCTTAACCGTCATCGATCTTTCATTGCCCGCACAGTCTTCGTCAGCATTGGAGCAGTTGAAAGTGGATAACTTGCAGTTAGAAATCGTGGTTCGAGCAGAAGCGCTTGAGGTAGGTGATCGGCTCGGTGGTTTGATTCAACGTATCCCTGCCACTGAAAAAGGCTTGGATCTACCTAGCTTGGCAGCGCTAGTTCAGCAGCTCAAAACACGCTTTCCTGACCAGCTAGACGCATCCATTTTGGCGGAGCCCGAAACTTCGTATGACGTGATTGTGCAAGTGATGGATGTCGTGCGCTCTGGCCAAATGGCACAAGGCAACAAGGTGGTGAAAACCGAGTTATTTCCTAATATTTCCATCGGCGATGCGCCGATTCGAACCCGCTAGAGCACAAAGAGCATAACCAACATGGCACTCACTCCTCGCCAACGACGCGCCGAAAGGCGAAATCGAAACCAAACCATGGTCGATATGAACTTGGTTTCGTTAATCGACGTTTTTACGATTTTGATTTTCTTTTTACTTTCCAATTCAGGTGGTGTGGAAACCCTCCCGAGTCACAAAGCCGTGTTACTGCCAGAATCGATAGCCGAAACCAGTCCGCGTGAGACCGTTGTGGTGATTGTCAGCGCGAGTGAAATTTTGGTTGAAGGTCGCAAAGTTGCTGAAGTAGCGGATGCGCTAGCAACGGCTGGTGATGTGATTGCCCCTCTCAAAGCCGAGCTAGAGTTACTGCAGGCAGATCGCCAAGTGATTCGTAAAGAAAATGAAGCATTGAGCAAGCGGCTGACAATTATGGGTGATAAACAAATTCCCTATCGCCTGTTGCGAAAAATTATGGTCACGAGTGCGCAAGCAAATTTTAGTGATGTCTCGTTTGCCGTTCGTCAAAGGATAGAGCCATGAGTACAGCCATGATGGTGTCATTCCGCGCCCCGAACTTGCCCTGGGCGATCTCGCTGGAAGATGAGCAACGTTTTCGCCGCGTGTTACGCGACGTACTGATTATTTGCGTCTTGTTTTGCTTAATGGTTTGGTTAATGCCGGTGGTCATACCTGAGCGCAGCAAGGTACAGGACTTGCCGCCGCGCTTAGCGACGTTGATTCTTGAAAACGCGAAAACGCCTCCTGTTGAAAGGCCCAAAGCTGATGCAACAAAAAAAGCGCCAGAAGTAAAACCTGATCCTAAAACTGATACACGTCGTGTTGAAGGAAAGCCAAAGGTCGCTTTAAACAAGGAAGCCTTGGTACCAGAAGCACGTGTGCCGTTGCCAAATAAACCTCCCGGTGAGATCGATGCCGCAAGGCGTAAGGCGGCCGGCGTGGGCCTTTTAGCGATGTCGAATGATCTTGCGCAGTTACATGGCGCGCCTCTCGCCGTGCAAATCGCGCCCGTGAAACCAGGCAAAGGCGTTGGCACCGGCGAAGGTGTCGGTGTTGGTGCTGGTAACGAAGCGGGTGTGCCAGTGCGCGCTTTGATTACCTCTAATGCCACGGGTGGTAGTGGCGGGATTAACACGGCGGGCTACAGTAAAAATACGGGTGGCGGCGGCTTAGCCGGTCGCTCAACGACCTTAGTCGAAGGTGTAGTTGGCGGCGGCGGTGGTGGCGGTGCGGGCGGCGGTGGTGCGCGTGGACTCGGTGACGGCAGCGGCAGTGGAGCGGGTGGGAGCGGCCTCAACCAGAAAACTGCTGGCGGACAATTACAAAAAGGTGGCAGCGGCAAGGCTTCTCGTTCGATTGAAGAGATTAAACTGGTATTTGAGCGTAATAAAGGCGCGATTTATGCGATTTACAACCGTGCTTTGCGAGAAGAACCAGGTTTGCAAGGAAAGATCGTGCTTGAGCTTAAAATCGCGCCGGCAGGCAACGTGGTTGATTGCCGCATCATTTCAAGTGAACTGAAGGCGCCAGAACTGGAAGCCAAGTTATTGGCGCGGATTCGTCAATTTGATTTTGGCGCAAAAGATGTCGATCAAATCATTGTGACATGGCCAGTTGATTTTCTTCCGTCTTGATTTCTTTTAGGAAATTTTTAGAGAAAAAAAAGCCCGCAGAGTGTGCGGGCTGAAATCCAAACCTTAGGAGGTTTTGGAGGAGACGAGTTAACTATAGTGCATTGCAGCATAAATGCAAAGAATATTTTCAGAATAGCGGTTATTCCATATTCGTATAACAAAGATGTTGCTTTGAGACAACAACGATTTTTATTGTTACATCATTTTCGATGCGCAGCACTTAAAATTTTCCCCGCAAGATCAGTAGTCAAATCTCAATTTGCCCGAGCCTAAGTCAAGCTTATACTGTCTGTTACCTTCACAGATCGAGACACCGATCGGAAATTTTCAACAAGTTCTCAGTAAATCCGCATTGTTTATCAGTTTTCGATTTAATTCTTTCTTTAACCCGGATTTTCCATTAGGCGCGCTTACAGCGCTATTTGTGAGAGATCG
>OFSE01000145.1_pt1 | contig 24209 bp, 21 predicted proteins | sample 1543261 | NCBI WGS metagenome assembly OFSE01 (sample SAMN07774225, study PRJEB24372) | wastewater metagenome | isolation source: Exp Tend VB 50WW | collected 2016-02 | reverse complement strand
ACTATAGGTTAGATTGCATAAATACTATGAAATAAGTTGTTAGGAATGACGCAAAATTACCGTGGCTAGGCGCGAAGTTGGAGACAGTACAAGATGGTGTGGCAAGGCGATGCAACAATGCCAACCTCTGTTTTGCCTCAGTCCTATCAGTATTTCAATTGACGATTTGTGATTAATCGAGGAGGGCGTATGGAAGTTTTATTAATTGTTGCTTTATTTGTCTTTTTATTCATCGTCCCGCTATGGAAAATCTGTAAACGTGCGGGTATGAAACCAGTCTTATCGGTCATCGCGGTCATCCCATTCGTTGGTGTAGCGATTGTCAGTGCAATTCTGGCTCTCAAAGAATGGCCGCTCGACGATGTGAGTAAGATGAAGAAAGGTAGCCAATGATGGAAGCATTTTCTGTTTGGCATTGGGTTGTCATGACAAATGTCTTCATTTTCCTGATGCTATTACCTTCTTGGTTTTTCACCCGGATTGTAGCCAAAGCAGGTTTTTCTCGTTGGTGGGCGTTGCTCGGTGTGTTGCCGTTAATTAATCTGTTCGCGCTGTGGTGGTTTGCATTTATTGATTGGCCAAGTGAATATGTCCATCCATCCGTGATTCGCACGACACGCGCTTATCGCGATGCGCGCCGTTCTTCCTAAAAAATCTGGAATCTGACTGCGATTTTTAGACGGTAGAAAATCAATTTGTTTGACTATGCTTTGAGGTCAATTGCGGCGACATTTTATTTCAACAAACCGGCCAATTCGACCGCCGTCTTCACCATCATTTTGTCAAAGATACGCGCACGGTGAACTTCGACCGTGCGCATGCTGATGCCGAGTTCGTCGGCGATGACTTTGTTCATTTTGCCTAATAAAATTAAGTCTAGCACTTCACGCTCTCTGGCCGACAATGTGTGTAAACGCATCTTGATTGCGGCGTGAGCGGCTTCGGTTCTTGATTGCGCCAATGCTTCTTCAACCCGATCCATGAGTTTGTTGTCATTGAACGGCTTTTCAAAAAAATCGAAGGCACCGCGTTTTAAGGTATCGACCGCCATTGGTACGTCGCCATGACCGGTTAGAAAAATCACTGGAAAAATCTTGGTTAACTGCTTGGCGATCAAGCTATCAAACAAGGTGGTGCCGCTTAGGCCGGGCATCCTCACGTCCAGTAAAATGCAGTCCCCTGCTTGATCATAGCGAGTCATTTTTTCTAAAGTGGCGAAAAATTTTTCACCACTTTCATAGCTTGTCGCTGCAATATTGCGCGAGCGTGCTAACCAGGATAAGGAGTCACGCATCACTTCTTCGTCGTCAACAATGTGCAACATGGAATGTCCTTATTTTGAATGAGGTGCCGCAAGCGGTAAGGAAAACGCGAAGATGATACCGCCATTTGGATTTGGTCGATAATACAAACGACCGCCATGAAATTCAATCGCGGTCCGGCAAATATTGAGTCCCATGCCCATGCCGGTGGGCTTGGTTGAGAAAAAGGGTGTAAACAATTGTTGATCAATTTCTGGTGCAATGCCGTGACCTTGATCAATGACTTGCACAATCACTTGTTGATTAACTTCGATCATTGATGCATCAATTGACCCGGTCAGGGCGTGCTCATTTTTTTGTATGGTATTGCTGGCTTCAATTGTGGTTACGAGACGTAATAGGCGCCGTGCGGCAGGACTATCTGCCATCGCTTCAATCGCGTTACGCGTTAAATTGAGTAACACTTGTTCGATTAAAATTTTATCGGCTAACACTAACGGTAAATGTGCGCCTAATTCGGTCTGTACTTTGACATGATAGCTACGTGCCTGCAATTCAATGAGTGGCATCACACCGGTAATTAATTGGGCGATATCCAACGCCTCGCGTTTGGCTTCTCGCTTTTTGACGAACTCATGCACACTGCGAATAATTTGGCCAGCACGTTGTGCTTGCGCGCCTGCCTTTTCAAGGGCTTTTTGTACTTGCAAAGCATCGTGGTTCGGGCTGACTTGCAGCATATTCAATGCACCAGCAGTGTAGCTAGAGATCGCCGCTAATGGCTGATTTAACTCGTGCGCTAGCATCGAAGCGATTTCTCCCATGGTCGCTAAGCGGGCGCTGGTGTGCAACACTTCTTGTTGTTGTCTGGCGATATCTTGTGCGTGTTTGAGTTCTGAAATATCCAAGATTGAACTCATCCAACCAGTTTGCACACCAGCCTCGTTGACCAAGGGCGATTCATATACCAACACCGGAAAACGTTCGCCATTGGCGCGCACATAGATGGTCTCAAAACCTTTTGATGGAACGGTTCCCGACAGAATCTGATTGAAGCGTTCTTCATAGGTGGATAATGCTTCAGGTGCCCAATATGGCATGGGCGGCAAGCGGCCAATTAATTCGCTTGGTTCGCGCCCTAGCATTTTACAAAAAGAGGGGTTCACATAAGTAAGGCGACCCTCCATATCACGTGCGCGTAATCCAGTGATCAAGGAGTTTTCCATCGCTGCGCTAAATGCAAGTTGACGACGCAGTGCTCCTTCGGCGGCCAATCGTCGATTGATATCGCGCCAAAGTGCCAACATACTCCAAAGTAAACCTAAGGATAAAAAGATGACCGATAAAACCAATAAATTGGATAAAAGTTTTGGTTCGCTTTTGATGCTATTGGTACGCAAGCTGAGGGCGACGCCCGGTAAGTCTAGCGAGCGGATGTGGTTGTAAACATTTTTACCAGGGCCCCCAGCGGAGCGATCGGCCAGCAGCCGCTCGTTTTCGTCGATGAGAGAAATTTCATTTTCTTGCGCAAACCACCAAGGCACCATTTCATCTAAGATGCCTTGCAATTGATAGCTAATGATGAAGCTGCCAGCAAACTGCTTGGTTTTATTGCCTTGGATATTTTCTCTAATGAGGGGGATCTGGCAGTTCAGCGTGGCATCGCTAAGGGCAATGTTTGAATTGAGTGAAGTTGTGTTGGCGCCACTTAGGCCATTGGCGGAAAATGTGATAGGTAAGCAGTGCGTCTTGCCATCGACTATTTGCTGAAATTTTCCCTCGTGTTGTGCAGCAAGTTGTTGTGTGAGTTCTGGAAAGTTCGGTAGCAAGTTAGCAGCGCTTGCGCCGATGACGCGATCTTCGGCATCAAGCCAGATGATGCGCTGAATTTCCTTGCTACCCTTTAGCAAGCTATCAAAATTTTCCAGTATCTGCGTAGATGAAAGGCGGTCTTGCAAAAGATCATTGCCTAGGCGACGCAAAACTTCTTCATTGCGATTGATTTGAAAGCGAATCGCTTGTTCTACCCATAAAGTGTCGGCAATTAATTGTTCTTGTCGTTCAGTGGTTTCAAGGCGCCGCGCTTGCCAAGGCAGCCAGATCAAAATCGTTAAAAACATCAGTACCAGCAAAATGGGTGCCAGCCATCGCCATTTTTGGTTGCGCCATTTTTGAGAAGAAGTTCGCTTTATCATGGTGACAGTTTATGCGAAGCGGGTTTGACTTGGGAGGAAACTGTGGTTATCCACAGTTGTTGACGGTATCAAATTTGTTGATACTGAATAGTGTATTTTGTGTGTATTCTGCGTTCTACCTGCGTTCCACAATAATTAAAACATTTTAATGGAGATAAAAATGAAACTGAAATCCCTTGTATTTGCTTTGATTGCTAGTTCTGTCATGGCGGGTAATGCCCTTGCCCAAGCACCGATTGTTATCAAATTTAGCCACGTGGTTGCCAGCGATACGCCAAAAGGCAAAGCAGCGGAACGCTTTAAGGAATTGGCTGAGAAAGGTACAAAAGGACGCGTCAAGGTTGAATTGTATCCAAACAGCACGCTGTATAAAGACAAAGAGGAACTGGAAGCCCTGCAATTAGGCGCAGTGCAAATGTTAGCGCCGTCTTTGGCAAAGTTCGGTCCATTGGGCGTTAAAGAATTTGAATTGTTTGATTTACCTTATATTTTCCCTGGTAAGGATGTGCTATACCGCGTTACTGAAGGGCCAATCGGTAAGAGTTTGTTGAGTAAGCTCGACAGTAAAGGCATCGTTGGATTGGCGTTTTGGGATAATGGTTTTAAAGTTATGTCGTCGAATAAGCCAATTCATCTCCCTACTGATTTAAGAGGTCAAAAGCTGCGGATTCAATCATCCAAGGTGTTAGATGCGCAAATGCGCGCGCTGGGGGCTAATCCACAAGTATTAGCGTTCTCCGAGGTATATCAGGCTTTGCAAACAGGTGTGGTCGATGGCACCGAGAATCCACCTTCTAATTTGTACACGCAAAAAATGCACGAAGTGCAAAAGCACGTCACCGTGACACAGCATGGCTATCTTGGCTACGCTGTCATCGTCAACAAAAAATTCTGGGATGGCTTGCCAGCCGATATTCGTAGTGAGCTAGATAGCGCCATGAAACAGGCGACCAAATATGCTAATGCGATTGCGCAACAAGAAAATGACAATTCTTTGGAAGCGGTAAAAAAATCCGGTAAATCGATTGTTTATGTGCCTACCGACGCTGAAAAACTCGAATGGCGTAAGGCTCTATTACCAGTTCAAAAAGAAATGGAAAGCCGGATTGGTAAGGATCTCATTAGCAGCGTCAACAAAGAGGCCGCTGCACTCGGCTATAAATAACAGCGTTTAGTGAGCGGCCAGAATGAAGAAGGAGCACTCCTTCCATCATTTTGGCTGTGACCCACTTTGGCTCGTGTTCGTTCCACATTAGATATTCACTGTTTCACCATGTGATTAGCAAACGGAACAATGTATTTTGGAGACTACATGAAATTTCTCGATCACTTGGAAGAGTGGATGATCGCCACTTTGATGGGCGCTGCGACAATCATCACTTTTCTCGCGGTGCTGCATCGTTACGCATCCGGTTTTGCAATTCCTGGGGTGCAGGAAGTGCTGATTAAAATTAACACGAGCTGGGCGCAGGAGTTAACCATCTATATGTTCGTCTGGATGGCAAAGTTTGGCGCTGCCTACGGTGTGCGCACTGGCATTCATGTCGGCGTTGATGTTTTGATTAACCGCTTAAAACCATCGCGTCGTAATCAATTTGTGATCTTGGGTTTGCTGGCTGGGGCTTTATTTACCGGCATTGTTGGTACCTTGGGTGCTAATTTTGTGTGGGAAATAGCGCACACTGATCAAACTTCGGCAGATCTGGAAGTGCCAATGTGGATCGTGTACATGGCGATTCCGTTAGGGTCTTATTTGATGTGTTTCCGCTTTTTGCAAGTGACTTGGGCATTTATGAAAACTGGTGAGTTACCAAAGCACGATCATTCTCATGTTGAAGGCTTGGAAGAAGAGGTAGTTGCATGAACGCCGCAATCATTTTTATTTTGCTGATCGTGCTAATGCTAACCGGCATGCCGATCTCGATTTCCTTAGGTCTGACAGTATTGACCTTTCTTTTTACCATGACACAGGTGCCGATTGAATCGGTCGCCTTAAAGCTTTTCACCGGTATCGAAAAGTTCGAAATCATGGCGATTCCCTTTTTTATTTTGGCAGGCAATTTCCTTACCCATGGCGGGGTGGCGCGCCGTATGATTAATTTCGCGGCGACTATGGTTGGACATTGGCACGGTGGTTTAGCGTTAGCAGGTGTGGTGGCTTGTGCCTTGTTCGCAGCGGTTTCTGGGTCTTCACCTGCAACGGTGGTGGCGATTGGTTCTATTATTTTGCCAGCGATGGTGAAGCAAGGTTATCCAAAAGGGTTTGGGGCAGGTGTGGTCACTACTTCTGGCGCACTGGGTATTTTGATTCCCCCTTCAATTGTGATGGTGATGTTTTCAGTTTCGACTAACACATCGGTCGGACAATTATTCATGGCAGGTGTGATTCCCGGTTTGCTATTAGCGACTTTTTTGGGGCTCACCACCTGGTATTTGGCGCGCAAGAAAAATTATCCACGCATGAAAAAAGCGACTTGGGCTGAGCGCTTCGTCGCTTTCCGTAAAAGCGCTTGGGGCTTGCTATTGATCGTGATTGTAATGGGCGGTATTTACACCGGTATATTCACACCGACCGAAGCGGCCGCTGTCTCTGCAATGTACGCTTTCATCGTCGCGGTGTTTGTCTACAAAGACATGGGCTTGAAGAAGGTGCCTAAAGTCTTGCTCGATTCGGCTGCCATGTCGGCCATGCTGTTGTACATCATTACGAATGCGGTGTTGTTTTCGTTCTTGATGACGAGCGAAAATATTCCACAAGCGATGGCTGGATGGATTTTGGACAAAGGCTTTGGTGTCGTTAGCTTCCTGTTAGTGGTCAATGTCTTGTTGCTGCTGGCTGGTAATGTGATGGAGCCTTCTTCGATTGTGTTGATCATGGCACCGATATTGTTTCCCGTGGCGATCAAGCTGGGCATCGATCCGGTGCATTTCGGGATCATCATGGTAGTGAATATGGAAGTCGGCATGTGTCATCCACCGGTCGGTTTAAATTTATACGTAGCCTCAGGCATTACCAAGATGGGGATTACCGAATTAACGGTCGCCGTCGCGCCTTGGTTATTCACGATGATTGGCTTTTTGCTGTTAGTCACTTATGTTCCAGCGATTTCAACTTGGTTACCGCAACTGGTGTATCGTTGATGAAGTCGGAGATTGTCTGCGCAAGACAATCTCCCAATCTCCCAATCTTCCGATCGACCAAGTAATGCGAAAAAATGTGGCACTGCACAAATAACTGTTCTTACTTGGTGCATATTTATATTTTTCTTCATGAGTTATTTGAGCTTCGTCAAGCTAAGGGACAGTCAAGCAACAATAAAGTGAATTTCTTGTTTTTTGGTTTGAAATTAAGACGCTTGCTGTGCTATATTCTGCCCACTCTGAAATTTATTGAATAATTTCAACAAAGAATTTGAGGGGGGAAGTGCGGCTGACGCCGCAAATATAAGCGGTAGCGATACCGAATACAGTGAGGAGACCCGCGCTTATAAAATCTGAGTTTTATGAGAATAAAACTAAACAGGAAAGAGTGTGGACAATTTCAAAGGCGCATCTTAGGATGTGCCTTTTTCTTTGGTGCAGTCAAAAAATCATTTTTGTTGATGAATTACCGCACAGCCTAGGTCATCAGTATTCGCCTATTACTGGAGTAAAATAGGACCAGCTTCAGTCCAGCCGCAGACCTGCTTAACTCTGGATTGACACTTCTTTATTGGCACCAATCGTTTATTTTTGAAAATATTATGTTGAATAACGAAAGTGATTTATTTTCAGCGATTGTCAGCGCGCCCTTTGGTTATATTGGCATTCGCACTGAAGATCAGTGCATTAGTGAGATCGTTTACTTGCCTCAACGCTTTGCCGAAAAGTCTGCAGTAAATGCTGTTGCCGAAAGGGCGGCAACCCAAATTACCAGTTACTTGCATCAAGCAGATTTTCAATTTGATTTACCTCTAAAAAAAATTGGCAGTGTATTTCAGCAAAAAGTTTGGAATGCAATTGCATCAGTGCCACGTGGGCAGGTACGCACTTATGGGCAAATTGCCAAACATATTCAATCTGCACCACGCGCAGTGGGTCAAGCGTGCGGCGCGAATTGGTTTCCCTTGGTGATCCCTTGCCATCGCGTCACTGCCGCTGGTGGTATCGGCGGATTTGCTGGACATGATGATGTGCACGGTTTTCATTTAGGTGTAAAGCGCTGGCTATTAGCGCACGAAGGCGTACCGCAGTATGCGCAAGAATCCTTGTGGCAATCCACTTTACGCTGAATGAATCTTGTACTAAATAAATCGAAAGCCAGATGGCGACCAAAATAAAAGTTACGGAGCGAGCGACCAAAAAAGTGGCAAGCAAATCGCCAGGTGCAAAATCTTCAATCGAAGCCGGATTACCTGCGCAAGTGTTAAGTCAAATCGATTATTTCCGCGACCATTGCTGGTTGGAAGATGGCTTGGCAAAAAATACCTTGGAAGCCTATCGGCGCGATATGTGTCTGTTTGCTGAATGGTTGACTTCCAACCAAAAAGAACATCTCTACCTTGCAACAGAAGCTGATATTTCTACCTATATCGCACAAAAACATACCAGCTCAAAAGCGACATCTGCCAACCGCCGTATGACGGTACTGAAACGCTTTTATCAACTAGCGTTTCGCCAAAATCTGATCAATGCCAATCCTTGCATAAAATTGAAAGCCGCCAAACAAGCAAGTCGCTTACCTAAAACATTAAGCGAACAACAGGTCGAAGCCTTGCTGCAAGCACCGAATGAAGAAACCGCACTTGGCCTTCGAGATCGCACCATGCTAGAACTGCTGTACGCCTGCGGCTTGCGTGTCACTGAATTGGTGAGCTTGCGCTCGGTAGAAATCAGCCTGAATGATGGTGTTTTGCGGATTACCGGAAAAGGCAACAAGACACGCTTGGTGCCTTTCGGCGAAGTCGCTCGTGTATGGTTAGAACGCTATCTGAAGCAAGCCCGTGCTGAGATTTTGGCGGGAAAAAATGATGACGCATTATTCGTCACCGCGCGCGGCGGTGCCATGACGCGACAAATGTTTTGGGTGCTGATTAAAAAATACGCGTTGCGCGCAGGCATTCAGATTACGTTATCGCCACACACCCTACGCCATGCTTTTGCGACGCACCTACTCAACCATGGTGCTGATCTGCGGGTCGTGCAATTATTATTAGGGCATGCCGATATATCTACCACCCAGATCTATACGCACGTCGCCAAAGAGCGCTTAAAACTACTGCATGCGAAGCATCATCCTAGGGGACGATAAAGTTTGAACGAGTTAAAAATAGCAGGCAGTTATAATGTAAAAAATCGTCATTTGAAGTAGAGAGGATTTAACCTTGGCAAAAAAAGAGCACATATCAGAAACTCCGGCGACGCATTTTTTGCGGCAGCGGAAAGCGGTTTTTTCTGAGCACGTTTATGCTTATGAAGACAAAGGTGGTACGGCGGTTTCTGCCCGTGAATTGGGGGTGGATGAGCATCATGTGGTGAAGACCTTGGTGATGCAGGATGAGCGGGCGCAGCCTTTGATTGTGTTGATGCATGGTGACTGCACTGTTTCAACCAAAAATCTGGCACGGCAGATTGGCTGTAAATTGGTGGAGCCTTGCAAGCCCGAGGTGGCACAGCGGCATTCTGGGTATATGGTGGGTGGTACTTCGCCGTTTGCAACAAAAAAAAGTATGCCGGTGTATGTAGAAGCGGGTATTCTTGCGCTGGAAAAAATTTACATCAACGGTGGACGACGTGGTTATTTGATTGGGATTGATCCGGCTCTACTTACTGTTTTATTGAATGCGGTATCAGTGCAGTGCGCTTTGGTGAATAATTAAAAATAGGGGAGTATATGAAAAAATATACCATATCCCGCAATATTTATTTGTGTATTAAATATATACACGTATCAGTATATTAAAAGATTGGATGAGAGATTGATGAATATTTGGCTGGCGGCGTTTGCTGCTTATTTGTTGGGTTCGATTTCTTTTGCGGTGATTGTGAGTAAGGTGTTGGGCTTGTCCGACCCGCGTACTTATGGTTCGAAAAATCCGGGCGCGACCAATGTTTTACGTAGCGGCAATAAATGGGCTGCGGTGTTAACCTTATTGGGCGATGGTGCCAAAGGGTGGCTGGCAGTTTGGTTGGCGCTGGCTTACATCGAGCAGCATTTGTTGGGTGAAAAAATGGTGGCACTGGTAGCGATTGCTGTTTTTTTGGGGCATTTGTGGCCGGTGTTTTTTAAATTTGTTGGTGGAAAAGGGGTGGCCACCGCTTTGGGAATTTTGTTGGCCGTGAATTGGCCAATGGGCTTGGCGACATTCGCGGTCTGGCTATTGGTGGCAGTGATATTTCGGTATTCTTCATTGGCGGCATTGGTCGCCGCAGTTTTTGCGCCTTGTTATTATTTCTTTGTGATCGGCATTGACATGATCGGTCTGGCCATTGTGATTATGAGTGCTTTACTGATTTTGCGTCACCGTGCAAATATCGTGAATTTACTGAAAGGGCAGGAAGGTCGGCTCGGTAGCAAGAAAGGGTAGTGAGTCAATTAAGTTGCACTTATGGCTAACCTATACCTAACTTATACTTAATTCATATCGCGTTCATACCGAGTTCATGCAGTGGCCAGCGTGGGCGCACATTGAAGCTGTAATTCTTGTGTGCCAAATCCGGGTTTTGCAATAGACGCATCGCACCGGCGAAAGCGATCATTGCACCGTTGTCGGTGCAAAACTCTAGCTCTGGGTAATATACTTTAAAGCGCTTTTTTAAGGCCGCCGCATTCAGCGCGGTACGCAATTGCTGATTCGCACCGACACCACCAGCGATCACCAATCTTTTTAAGTTTGTGTGTTTTAAAACGTTAACACATTTGGCGGTCAGTACATCGACCAAGGCATCAACAAAGCCACGTGCGATATTGGCTTTGTCTTGTTCAGATAATTCTCCCACATGGTTTTTTACGGTGGTGAGTACGGCGGTCTTTAAGCCAGAAAAACTGAAATTAAAATCTTTGGAATGCAACATCGGGCGTGGCAGTTGTATGACGCCCGCTTCGCCCTGTGTGGCTAATTGCGAAATCGCCGGGCCACCGGGATAGGCTAGCCCTAATAGTTTGGCCGACTTGTCAAACGCCTCGCCCGCTGCGTCGTCTAAGGTTTCACCTAATAGCTGATATTGACCAATCCCATCCACCCGCATTAATTGGGTATGGCCACCTGACACCAGCAAGGCAATAAACGGAAACTCAGGCGGGTTGCTGGCCAGCAGTGGTGATAATAAATGCCCTTCAAGATGATGGATGCCGATCACTGGTTTATCCAGTGCTAGCCCCAAGCCGCAGGCAATTGAGGCACCGACCAACAGTGCTCCAGCCAAGCCGGGGCCTTGGGTGTAGGCGATGGCGTCGATAGCTGGCTGATCTATTTGGGCGCGTTGTAAAACTTCGGTCAGTAATGGCAGTGCGCGCCGAATATGGTCGCGCGATGCCAGCTCTGGCACCACACCACCGTATTCTTGGTGCATGGCAATTTGTGAATGCAGGGCGTGCGCTAGCAAGCCGCGCTGCGTATCATACAAAGCGAGGCCGGTTTCATCGCATGAAGATTCAATACCGAGAACTAACATAAATGGGTTTTCTGAAATAAGGTGGCAGCGACAATCGATGATGAGTGCGCTCAACAATTCCGGTGACAGAAGTAGTTGAATGCCATCAATTGGTGCGAAAATTGCTTAGGATTATACCAAGGGCAAGTCTACGCAGTATTGTGTCGATGGAATTCAATCGAATTTACCAGCATGAACGGGTTTCAATGTGAGCGTGCCAAGTTTAAAAATTGTAGTAGTAAATTCGGTCATGTTGCAGGGCGATGAGCAGGAATCTTCCGTGTCGGCGCAATTGGCGCGTTCACGTGCGCTGCGTATCGGTTTATTGCAAGCTGGCTATGACATTTTGGCGGTGATTCCCGGTGATTTGTACGCGCCGGAGCGCATCGCGCAATTACAACCCGACATGATCATTGTCGATGCCGAATCGGATTCGCGCGATATTTTAGAGCATATCGTTTTTGCCACGCGTGATGCGCCGCGCCCAATTGTTTTGTTTACTGAAGAAAGTAATCAATCCGATATGGCGGCGGCGATAGAAGCGGGGGTCTCTGCGTATGTGGTGGCAGGTTTGCAAGCGGAGCGCATCAAACCGGTGCTGGATGTGGCGATGGCACGATTTGCGGTTGATCAGAAATTACGGCACGAATTATCAGATACGAAAAGCAAGTTAGCGGAACGAAAAACCATCGAGCGAGCAAAGGGCATCTTGATGCAACGCCATCATCTTTCGGAAGATGAGGCTTATCAAAAATTGCGTAAACAAGCGATGGAAAAAAATTTGAAGCTGGTGGAGCTGGCGCAAAGAGTGCTGGATGTGGCGGATTTACTGGGCAGTTGAACATGGCATGCTAGGGTCTGTTGACCTATAAATTGGGAGATGCGTTCAAACCAAAAGGTGGGCTAAGGTGTGTTGGAGGGGCGCAGTTCGCGGCAGAGGCTGGTGCCTCTGCAAGAGCTGCAACGCAGTCCAGCACGCCTTTTGGTTTGAACCCTTCGGGAATGGCCTCACAGGGGCGCATGGCGTTGTTGCAAGCTGCTTACAGTGATCACACTGCAGCGCAGCTCGCGCCTAGCCCTGCACCCCTGTGAGACTCATTCGCACTCCCAATTTATAGGTCAACAGACCCTAGTCACCCCAGAAGAAGTGATCCGCCGAACGGAAATGGTGCATCGCGTCAAAAAAGTGCATTTTTATGTTGTGATAAATTTAATTTTGATTCAATGAAAGGCATTTTAAGGCTTATTTTGTAAAAAAATGCTGGCACGAAAACTGCATATAGGAAGGCATACGTCAACGACGATGTATGCGGTGAATTTGGCTAACGGCGGTCGATTCCCAAGACAATGGTGTCTCTCCATATTGATTTTTCAGTATGGACAGGCACCTTTTTTTATTTCCGAAATAAATTTTCTTGCTGGAGTAGTGTTATGTCGAAATTCAAGTTACCGGGTTCCAATGAGGGCTTAACTCACCATGATGAAACGAATGCACAATCCAGTCAGACTCACAGTCAGACCGATAGTCCAATCCAATTACCGCGCAGGCAATTTCTGCAAACTGCCGCAGCCGCTACGGGGGCTGGCATGTTAGCGCTGAGCACCGGTGGCGTCTGGGCGGCGGGGTCGGATAAGCCTGAAAAAGAAGAAGTGCGAGTGGGCTTTATTCCACTCACCGATTGTGCTTCTGTGGTGATGGCTTCGGTACTTGGTTTTGATAAAAAATATGGCATCAAAATTATCCCCAGCAAAGAATCTTCATGGGCCAGTGTGCGTGATAAGTTGGTCAACGGTGAATTAGATGCCGCGCACGTGTTATATGGTTTGTTATATGGCGTGCACTTAGGCATTGGCGGCAACAAAAAAGACATGTCCGTACTGATGACCATTAATAACAATGGTCAAGCGATCAGTTTATCGAAACAACTGGCCGACAAAGGTGCAGTCGATGGTAGCGGTCTAGCCAAACTGATCCGCACAGAAAAACGCGAATACACTTTTGCGCAAACTTTCCCCACCGGCACGCACGCGATGTGGTTGTACTACTGGCTGGCGGCGCATGGCATCAATCCATTTCAAGATGTGAAGGTGATTACCGTGCCGCCACCGCAAATGGTGGCGAATATGCGGGTCGGTAATATGGATGGCTTTTGCGTAGGTGAACCGTGGAATCATCGCGCCATCGCTGATGGTATTGGCATTACTGCCACCACGACTCAAGATATCTGGAAAGATCACCCTGAGAAGGTGCTCGGTACCACGGGTGACTTTGCACAAAAATATCCAAATACCGCACGTGCGCTGGTGGCCGCTGTGCTAGAAGCCAGCCGTTGGATCGACGCCTCGCTCAGCAATAAAAACAAAATGGCGGAAACCATTGCCGATAAATCGTATGTGAATACTTCGGTCGATGTGATTAATCAGCGTATTTTGGGGCGCTATCAAAATGGTTTGGGCAAAACCTGGGACGATCCAAATTACATGAAATTCTTTAGCGATGGCGCGGTGAATTTCCCGTATCTGTCGGATGGTATGTGGTTCCTGACGCAGCATAAACGCTGGGGCTTGCTGAAAACTGATCCTGATTATCTGGGTGTGGCAAAGGCGATCAACCGCATCGATATATACAAAGATGGCGCGGCAATGGCGAAAGTGGCGGTGCCAAAAGACGTTATGCGTAGCAGTAAATTGATGGACGGTAGCGTGTGGGATGGTAAGAACCCAGCCGCTTATGCAGCCTCGTTCAAAATCAAGGTCTAGGAGCCATCATGAACACACTGGTACACGCTATCACTGGTTCGGAAACAAACACCTCGCCAACGTTAAAGTCAAGCTCAGCGTCTAACATGATGAAAACAGAAGTCAGTGATCAAATCACGCCAGAAAAAAAGGTGAAAGCCATGCCCGCCAGACCAAAGCGCTCTTTCAAGCCTTTCTTTTTAGCGGTGCTGCCGCCGATTTTTGGTCTTGGTTTGTTGATCTTGATTTGGGAAATTATTGCGATGAAAAACAGCACATTCCCAAGTCCGTGGATTACTCTGCAAGAAGCGATCAAGATTTTTTCTGATCCGTTTTATCAAAAAGGGCCGAATGATCAAGGCATAGGCTGGAATATTTATGCCTCATTAAAACGCGTGGCGCTGGGCTTTGGCCTAGCCGCTGCGGTGGGAATTCCTGCCGGGTTTTTGATTGGGCGCTTCAAATTTTTGTCTGGCATGTTTAACCCCATCATCAGCCTGCTTAAACCAGTCTCGCCTTTGGCTTGGTTGCCAATTGGGTTGCTCGTGTTTAAGGCGGCACACCCGGCGGCGATCTGGTGCATTTTTATCTGCTCGATCTGGCCGATGGTGATCAATACCGCGATTGGCGTGCAGCGGGTACCAAAAGATTACATGAACGTGGCACGGGTGCTGAATTTGTCTGAATGGAAAATCATGACGCGCATTTTATTCCCTGCCGTGCTGCCTTATATGTTGACCGGCGTGCGTCTGGCGATTGGCACCGCATGGTTGGTCATCGTTGCCGCTGAAATGTTGACCGGCGGCGTCGGCATCGGTTTTTGGGTGTGGGACGAATGGAACAACTTGAACGTGCCACACATCATCATCGCGATTGTAGTGATTGGTTTGGTCGGCCTGATTTTAGAGCAAATGCTGGTAACGGTTGCCCGTGCATTTACTTATGAAGATGCTGGTTCTTGATGCTTGATGTCTAAATTCTGATTGTCGATTTCACCGAATGGAGTCTCACCATGGAACACAATGACGCAAAATATATCAGTGTTGAGCAAGTCGATATGTTGTTTAACACCAAGCAAGGCAGCTTTCATGCGCTGCACGACATTAATTTACAACTGCAAAAAGGTGAATTCGTCACCTTGATCGGTCATTCCGGCTGCGGCAAATCAACTCTGTTGAATTTGATCGCAGGTTTAACCAAAGCCAGTTCTGGCAACTTGTTTTGTGCCAACCGAGAAATTGCTGGGCCATCACCAGAGCGTGGCGTGGTGTTTCAAAATCATTCGTTGTTGCCGTGGCTGACCTGTTATGAAAACGTGTATCTGGCAGTCGAGCGTGTGTTCGGCGCGACTGAAAATAAGGCGCAATTAAAACAACGCAGCCTAGATGCTTTGGCTCTGGTGGGCTTGAGTCACGCTGAAAAGAAACGACCCAATGAAATTTCTGGCGGCATGAAACAGCGCGTGGGTATTGCACGTGCCTTGGCGATTGAGCCGAAAGTGTTGTTGCTGGATGAACCGTTTGGTGCGCTCGATGCATTAACGCGTGCGCATCTGCAAGATGAATTATTGAAGATCGTTGCTAAGACACGTTCTACGGTGGTGATGGTCACGCATGATGTGGATGAGGCGGTTTTGTTGTCCGACAAAATAGTCATGATGACGAATGGCCCGGCGGCCAAGATTGGTGAGATTTTGCCGGTACGTTTAGAGCGTCCGCGTGATCGTGTCGCCTTGGCGCAAAACCCTTTGTATGCGGAGTATCGCCTCTCGGTGCTGGAATTTTTATATCACCGACAAATGAAACCCGGCAAAGATGCGGCATAAGTGAAGCAAGCTTGCATTTCGCGTGAACTACAAGTCAGTGTAAGCAAATCAGTGCGTGGTGATTGATGTCAGGAGCGGTAACATGAAAAAATTAAAACTGGTGATGGTCGGCAATGGTATGGCAGGTGTCAAGACCTTGGAAGAGTTGCTGAAACTGACGCCCGATTTATACGACATCACCGTATTCGGTGCCGAGCCGTATGCCAATTACAACCGCATTTTATTGTCGCCGGTGTTGGCCGGTGAGCAAACCGTGCAAGACATCATACTCAATGATGAAGCGTGGTACGCCGAGCACGGAATCACGCTGCATTTGGGCAAAAAAATTGTCAAGATTGATCGCGTCAAGCGGGTGGTGATTGCGGAAGATGGCACCGAAGCCGAATATGATCGGCTACTGCTAGCAACGGGTTCTATGCCATTTATGTTGCCAGTGCCGGGCAAAGAGTTGAGCGGTGTGATCGCTTATCGTGATATCGCCGATACCAATGCGATGATAGCGGCGGCACAAAAATATCAGCATGCAGTGGTGATTGGTGGTGGCTTGCTGGGGCTGGAAGCGGCGAATGGCTTGATGTTGCGCGGCATGGATGTAACAGTCGTGCATTTGCCCGGCTGGCTGATGGAGCGTCAGCTTGATCCGGTGGCGGGTAAGCTGTTGCAAAAATCACTGGAAGAGCGCGGTTTGAAATTTTTACTCGAAAAAAATACCGAAGCGATTTTGGGTGACGATGCCGGGCATGTTAAAGCTATTCGATTTACCGATGGTCTTGAAATTCCGGCACAACTGATCGTGATGGCGGTGGGGATTCGACCCAACACCGCATTGGCTGAAGCCAGTGGTTTGTTCTGCCATCGCGGCATTGTGGTGAATGATACTTTGCAAACCTACGACCCACGCGTATATGCGGTGGGTGAATGCGTGAATCATCGCGGTGTGGTGTATGGCTTGGTGGCACCCTTATTTGAAATGGCCAAGGTATGCGCGAATCATTTGGCGCATTTTGGTATTGGGCGTTATCAAGGTTCGGTCACTTCAACCAAGCTGAAAGTGACGGGCATCGATTTATTCTCCGCCGGTGAATTCATGAGTCACCCTGATCATGAAGAAATTATTTTGTCCGACCCGATAGGTGGTGTGTATAAAAAGCTGGTGATCAAGGATGATAAATTGATCGGTGCCTGTTTGTATGGTGATACGGTAGATGGCAGTTGGTATTTCAAATTGCTGCGTGACGCTAAAAATATCGCTGAGATCCGCGATAGTTTGATGTTCGGTGAATCGAATACCGGTGACGTTGGGCACGAAGGCTATACCAAAGCTGCTGCCATGCCAGACAGTGCCGAAGTGTGCGGCTGCAATGGTGTTTGCAAAGGCACGATCGTCAAAGCGATTAAAGAAAAAGGTTTGTTCACCTTGGAAGATGTGCGCAAACATACCAAGGCATCGGCTTCTTGCGGCTCTTGCACCGGTTTGGTTGAGCAATTGATCATGTTCACGGCGGGTGGTGATTATTCGGCAGCGCCGAAAGCCAAGGCCATGTGTAGCTGCACCGATCACACCCATCAAGAAGTGCGCGACGTGATCAAGGCGGAAAAAATATTGACGGTGGCAGCGGTGCAGCAAAGAATGGCATGGCGCACGCCGAACGGTTGTGCCAGTTGTCGCCCAGCCTTGAATTATTATTTGATTTCAACTTGGCCGCGCGAGGCGATTGATGACCCGCAATCGCGTTATATCAATGAGCGCTCACATGCGAATATTCAAAAAGATGGCACTTACTCGGTGATTCCGCGCATGTGGGGCGGCGAAACCAATGCCAGCGAATTGCGCCGGATTGCTGATGTGGTGGATAAATTTCAGATTCCGACGGTGAAGGTCACCGGCGGTCAGCGCATTGATTTGCTGGGGGTAAAAAAAGAAGACTTGCGCGTCGTGTGGCAAGACCTTGGCATGCCGTCTGGCTTGGCCTATGCGAAGGGATTGCGCACCGTGAAAACTTGCGTCGGTAGCGAGTGGTGCCGTTTCGGTACGCAGAATTCAACCTTGATGGGGCAGCAATTAGAGCGTGAATTGGCGCGCATGTATGCGCCGCATAAAGTCAAACTCGCGGTGTCAGGCTGCCCACGTAATTGTGCCGAAGCGGGTATCAAAGATGTGGGTGTGATCGGCGTTGATTCGGGTTGGGAAATTTATGTCGGCGGTAACGGTGGCATCAAAACTGAGGTGGCGCAATTTTTTGTGAAACTGAAAACCCACGAAGAAGTCATGGAATATGCGGGCGCGTTTTTGCAGTTGTACCGCGAAGAGGGCTGGTATCTGGAGCGCACCGTGCATTTCTTGGCGCGCGTCGGTTTGGATTACGCAAAGAAAGCTGTAGTGGAAGATGAAACGCGGCGCAAAGAATTGTATCAACGTCTGTTATTTTCGCTAGAAGGCGAAGTCGATCCTTGGCACGAACCAGAAAAAGCACAAGTGGATACGCGGCAGTTTGAAATGATTAATGCCTAATGCTTGAATGGCTTGAATGAGCGAATGTCCTATTTACCGCAACTGAGAGATGATGATGACACAGCAATGGCAGGCAATCTGCAAAATCGATGAGATTCCGGTACTCGGCGCACGCGTGGTGAATCGTCATGCGAAGCCGGATGTGGCGATTTTTAGAAATAGTGAGAACAAGGTCTTTGCCTTGCTGGATCGTTGTCCGCACAAAGGCGGTCCACTCTCGCAGGGCATTGTATTTGGCGAGAAAGTGGCTTGCCCACTGCACAACTGGAATATCGAACTTGACTCTGGCTGTGCGGTGTCACCCGATGAAGGTTGTACGCAAAAATTTAGTTTGAAATTGGTTGGTGATCAGGTTTTTCTTGATGCCGATGAGCTACGGCAATTGGCTATCGACGCGACCTAATGGGTTATTAACAATATACTGCCACTTTTTTGTAAAAAATAATGCCAATCCCGCACATTAATAGTATGTCTTCATAAAATACACTGGTGAGTATATTAATTAAACCTGTTATGACGGAAATAAAATCAACCTGTTGCTATTGCGGGGTTGGTTGCGGTGTCGTGATCGAAACCGATGGCGTGCAAGTCACTGGTGTGCGAGGTGACCCTGATCATCCTGCCAATTTTGGCCGCTTGTGCAGCAAAGGCAGCACTTTGCATCTGAGTGCGCAAACGCATTTGCAGCAACAGATACGCGCATTACAGCCAGAGCTGCGCAGTCAACGCGATTTGCTGCGCAAAGCGGTGGAGTGGGATACGGCGCTCGATGTAGTGGCGCAAAAAATGGCCGAGACGATAGCCGAGTTTGGCCCTGACAGCGTGGCGTTTTATGTGTCCGGCCAATTGCTGACGGAAGATTACTACGTCTTCAATAAACTCGCCAAAGGCTTGATCGGCACCAATAATATCGACAGCAATTCTCGCTTGTGCATGTCGAGCGCGGTGGCGGGTTACAAGCAAACTTTGGGGATGGATGCACCACCGACCTGTTATGAAGACATTGACCATGCCGAACTGATTTTCATCGCTGGCTCGAATACCGCGTTTGCGCATCCGGTGTTGTATCGACGAATTGAAGACGCGCGCAAAAATAATCCGCAATTAAAAGTGATCGTGGTTGATCCGCGTCGTACCGATACAGCGCGTGAAGCCGATTTATTTCTCGCCATCTTGCCCGGCACCGATGTCGCTTTGTTTAACGGCATGTTGCACATTTGTTTGTGGGAAGATTTGCTCGACCAAAGCTTCATCGCCAATCACACCGAGGGCTTTGCCTCCCTCAAACAAACTGTGCGCGATTACACACCGGCTTATGTGGCACAAATTTGCGGTATCAAAGAGGCTGATTTACTGCAAGCCGCACGCTGGTTTGCACAGGCCAAGGCCAGTTTGTCTCTGTATTGCCAGGGTTTGAATCAATCAGCGAGTGGTACCGCGAAAAATGCTGCGCTGATTAACTTGCATCTGGCGACTGGGCAGATCGGCAAGCCGGGCGCAGGGCCTTTTTCATTGACTGGTCAGCCGAACGCGATGGGTGGGCGCGAAGTTGGTGGCATGGCGAATTTGTTGTCTGGCCACCGCGATCTGGCTAACGCTACGCACCGCGCCGAAGTGACAGCGCTATGGGGCATCGAAGCAGTGCCTGCAACGCCCGGCAAAACTGCCGTGGAATTATTTGAAGCACTGGCGCAAGGCGAGATCAAGATCATTTGGATTGTTTGCACCAACCCCGCGCAATCGATGCCCGATCAACATCTGGTGCGTGCCGCCTTGCATAAGGCCGAGTTAGTTGTGGTGCAAGAAGCCTACACCACCAGCGCGACAGTGCCGTTTGCCGATATCTTATTGCCCGCCAGCAGTTGGGCAGAAAAGGTCGGCACGGTCACCAATTCCGAGCGCCGCATTTCGCGTGTGAATGCCGCCGTGCCAGCACCCGGCATGGCAAAACATGATTGGCAGATCGCCACCTTGTTCGCGCAAAAATTGGCAGCACTACTCGGTAAAACCTTGCCACGCTTTGATTACGATGAGCCACAGCAAATCTGGAACGAACATCGCGCCAGCACGGCGGGGCGTGATCTTGATATCAGTGGCCTGAGTTACGAGATACTGGCGCAAGAAGGGCCGCAACAATGGCCGTTTCCGGCAAATGCAAGGAGCGGCAAAAAGCGTTTATATGAAGATGGTATTTTCCCCACCGAGAATGGCCGTGCGCGTTTTGTGAATACCGCGTATCAACCGGTGGTAGACAAGATCAGTCCACGCCATCCGTTTGCCTTGAATACAGGGCGTTTGCGTGATCAGTGGCATGGCATGACACGTACCGGCAGTGTCGCGCAATTGTTTGCGCATGTGGCGGAGCCTGCTGTCTATATGGCACGCGTCGATATGGAACGACGTTTTTTCAAAGACGATGATCTGGTCAGACTCAGCAATCAGCGCGGCGAGCAAATTTTGACAATCAAAGCCAGCGATGAGTTGCGTGCTGGGCAGGTTTTTATCCCCATGCATTGGGGCGAAGAATATGTATCAGGGCATGATACGCGTGGACGTACATTAGCTGGGGTGAACAGTCTAACGTCACCCGCGATAGATCCCAGTTCAAAACAACCAGAACTCAAACATGCGGCGGTGAATATTGTGAAAGCAGATTTGCCCTGGCGCTTAACGGTGTTTGCCTGGTTGGATGCAGAGCGGGCTTTTTTAGTACAGCAGGCAGTGCGACCATTGATGCGCGAATTTGCTTATGCAAGCTGCGTGCCGTTTGGTCGTGAAAAAATGGGTTTGTCATTTCGGGGCGCGCATGGTGCTGCCATGCCTGCAGCTTTGGTCACGCAAATTGAACAATTGTTTGGCTTACAGGGTGCCACGTTGTTGCGCTACGATGATACGCGCCGTGGCAATGCGCGCCATCTGGCTGTGCATGAAGGGGCATTGCAGGCGGTGGCCTTGATTGGTGACGCCAGTGCTGAAAACTGGTTGAAAGATTATTTATTGAATCAGACCCCAGTTGCGCCTTTGGGGCGCGCACTGTTAATGCCCGGTACCAGTGCGCCAATTGGTGTGGTGGCACGCGGTAAAGTGGTGTGCAATTGTTTTAATGTAGCGGAAAGTGAGATTAAACAAGCGCTTGCCAACGTAGAAGGAAACAATGGCGAGCGGTTACGTCATTTGCAACAAACCTTACGCTGCGGCACGCAATGCGGCTCTTGTGTGCCGGAGTTAAAAAAAATGATTGCTGCGCAGGCAGCGGTTCATTTTTCGTAAATTTTTTTAAACCTAGAAACAGTGGTTGGGCAATCACGCTGGTAGAGCTACCAGCAACATGGTGAACGTTTAGAACACGATATTGATGATTAAATACAAGGTCTCATTAGTCAATTTTAGCGGTCAACTACCGTTTTAGGTTTAATTGTGCGATAGCTGTATCAATCTCACCTAAATCGTTGAAGGCGATGACACCTTTCGGCGATTTGTGCAGCCCGGCGACGCCCGCGCCACCGACCCAAAGTGCGGTTTCTGTTGGTAACATTTGACGGATCGTTTTCAGTAGAGCAGCCATGCGCCTTTTAGGAAATGCGGCGCTAAAAGACAGGCCAACGACATTGATCTGGTAATCCTGCACGGTAGGCACAATTTGATCTAAAGGGATTTGTGTGCCGAGCGAAATGCAGGTGCCACCATTCATTAAAACCATCGCCTCTACCATCAAAATACCCAAGATATGCGTTTCATCTGGCACGGTCATCAGCGCGACACGTGGTGCGCCACCGTGCATGCTAAGTTTGCCGATTTCCTCGTACAAAATAGATTGTATGATGGTGGTGTAGATATGCTCCTCGCGTACTGAAATTGTGTTCTGTGCCCAAGCTGCGCCGACCATTGTATTTAACGGCTGTATCACATCAAGAATAAATTGCCTGAGCCCCAGACGTAGTAATTGTTGCTTAAGCTTGTCGCGCAAGAGATCAGGATTTTTATCTTGCAAAATCTTGAGTAAATTTGCCACCATCTGTGAGGGAGATTCGATAGATGTGGCTTGCCGTAACTGCGCGAGTAATGTGTTGCGCTGTTGCTCATCGAGCGGCACAACTTGTCCGGGGCGCATGCCACCATCGACCAAGGTTTTGATCTGTTTTAATTCATGCACCTGTGCGGTTGAATAGCGGCGGCGGCCAACAGCATTGCGTAGTGGTTGCGGAAAGCCGTAGCGCATTTCCCATTTTCGTAAAACTTCTTTTGCAATGCCGGTTTCTTGCGAAATCGTCGCAATGGTAAAAGTGTCGTTCATGTTGAATTCCATCCTTGCGTCAATGTGAACTAGTTCACTACAACGAACTGTCTTAGATGGTTCAGTATGTCTGTACTATTTCCTTATGGCAATGGGCTTGCTCGCGCTTTGACATAAGTTCACAAAGTCACGCGGCAATTGGCTTTCGGTGTAAGTCATGCCAGCTTTGCGCAGCTTGCAAATGTTGGTAGGGGTGGAGTAGCGAAGTAATCGGCCGCGGCGCGCCGTCTTAAATATTTTTGCTAATAGTGATGTCAACGTTTGATGCGCGCTAACACCATATCGACAATAAATTTTTCAGCCTCTTCAAAATCTTGCTCGCTCAATGGTGTGTGGCCGAGCACCAAACTCATTTGCGTACCGAAGTCGGCGTAGGATTGGGTCATTGCCCAGATTGCAAATAGGAGGTGTGTGGGATTCAGGTCGGCGATTTTTCCTTCAGCGATCCAGGTTTCAAATACGGCGATGTCTTTTTGTAGCATGGGTAGAATTTTTTCGCGCATGCTATCGCCATAAAACTGGGCACCGCCAATGACCTCCATTGCATATACGCGTGATGCTTGAGGTTGCTCTTTTGAAAAGCGCAACTTGGCACGAATATAGCTACGCAATAGATCCGCCGGTTCTTGACCGGGTTCAGTCAGGATGTTCATGCGATCTAGCCATTGATCGAGCACATCGTCGAGTACACGTTGATAAAGGATTTTTTTGGTGGCGAAGTAATACAGAAGATTTTGTTTGGATAGTCCAGCACGTTCCGCCACCGTTGCCAAGGCAGTGCCGGCATAACCAGCCTCAGCGAAAACTTCGATCGCATGCTGCACGATGCGCGCTTCATGTACATCGCGCGGACGGCGTAGTTTGGTGATTTGGTTTTCTGTCATTGTTGGCTTATTAATTCACGTCATTAATTCACGTCATTATTTACTAGAACTTGCGCAAAGCTGAGGTTGGCGCGGTTGCTTCGCCTCTAGCCAACGCAATTTTGCGTAATGTCTATTTACTTGATAGACACAGCACTCAGTGAGATTGATTAGATTGATTCGCACGCCTGATTCGTTGCTCAGTAGTCCCTAGATTACCAAGAGTTTTCAAGTTTGGGGCAGTATCGTTGCGCGTTGATCCATATTGGGGCATATCGTTGTAATTGAACTGCGTCGCATCAGAAATTTGGCGGCAGTAGCAAAATCGTCTTGCATCTTATTATGAATTGTGATTGACTACTATTTCAGCATTTTTTTACCAAGTGGTAAATTTTTTCTTTAAAGGAAACTGGCATGTCTAGCGAATCTTCGTTGAATTCTTTTTGGATGCCGTATACGGCAAACCGTGACTTTAAGGCAGCGCCGCGTATGCTCGCCTCCGCTTCTGGTATGTATTACCGAGACGAAAAGGGGCGTGAGGTATTGGATGGTACCGCTGGCTTATGGTGCGTTCCACTGGGGCATTCACATCCGAAGATCGTTGATGCGGTACAAAAGGCCGTCGCTACGCTGGATTTCGCACCGACTTTCCAGATGGGGCACCCGGCGCCATTTGAATTGGCGAATCGTTTGATGGAGTACACGGGTAACCGCTTCGGCCAGGTGTTTTATACCAATTCCGGTTCTGAGTCAGTCGATACCGCCTTGAAGATGGCCTTGGCCTATCACCGCGCTCGCGGTGAAGCCCAGCGTACCCGTTTTATCAGCCGTGAGCGTGGTTATCACGGCGTGGGCTTTGGTGGCTTGTCGGTCGGTGGTATCGCGGC
>OFSE01000143.1_pt1 | contig 24400 bp, 25 predicted proteins | sample 1543261 | NCBI WGS metagenome assembly OFSE01 (sample SAMN07774225, study PRJEB24372) | wastewater metagenome | isolation source: Exp Tend VB 50WW | collected 2016-02 | reverse complement strand
GGATTTTATAATTGCCAACGCTTGCATTCAACACTCGGCAATCTATCACCTGTGAATTATGAGAATTTAACATCAACAAATATACCTATTGTCGTGTACGAAAATACTTGACCACTACAGTGATTGGCGGTAGTGTCGTCACCGTGCATTACACCGGTTGGCTGTTTAATCCGAATAGCCAATTACAGCGCGGCCCGTCGTTTGACACCTCAATTGGCAATAGCCCACTGGTGTTTACGGTTGGTTTTGGCAAAGTCATCAAAGGCTGGGATCTGGGTGTTATCGGCATGCGCGTCGGTGGCAAACGCACGCTAATTATTCCCTCCGAATTGGCTTACGGTTCACGCGGCGCTGGTGATAATATTCCACCGAATGCTAATCTGATTTTTGATATCGAAGTGCTGGATTCAAAATAACCGAGCCACACCGTGACTGCGATAGCAACTGCCAACTATCTGCTCGCCCTCGATCAAGGCACTTCCAGCTCGCGCAGCATTTTATTTTCAGCCAGCGGCGAACTGATCTGCACGGCGCAACGCGAATTAACACAGCATTATCCGCAGCCGGGCTGGGTCGAGCACGATGCCGATGAACTCTGGCAAAGCCAGCTCGCCACGGTACAGGAAGTTTTGCAAAAATCCGGTGTCGCCAGCCAGCAAATTGCCGCGCTCGGTATCAGCAATCAACGTGAAACCACCTTGCTCTGGCATCGCAAAACTGGCCGCCCTTTACACCGTGCCATCGTCTGGCAAGACCGGCGCACCGCGCATGATTGCGCGCAATTGCGCCAACAATTAGAGCAAGCCGGGCAGGGCACGCTATTGCAAGAAAAAACTGGTTTGCTGCTCGACCCGTATTTTTCCGCCAGTAAAATCAAATGGCTGCTCGATCATGTGCCCCATGCGCGAGCAATGGCTGAGCGTGGTGAGCTGGCGTTCGGCACCGTCGATACCTGGCTCACTTGGCAACTCAGCCAAGGCGCGCTGCATGTTACCGATGTCAGTAATGCCGCACGCACTCTGCTGTGGAATATTCACACCCAGGAATGGGATCAAGATTGTCTGGATTTATTCAACATTCCACGCAGCCTGCTGCCCACCGTTTTACCGTCCAGCCATCGTTATGGCGAGTGCCGCTTATTTGGCGCAGCAATCCCGATTGCTGGCATCGCGGGTGATCAACAAGCCGCCCTGTTTGGGCAAGCATGCTTTCAAGCTGGCATGGCGAAAAATACCTATGGCACTGGTTGCTTCATGCTACTCAATACTGGCAACCAAGCGGTTACTTCGCAACATGGTTTAATCACCACCGCCGCCTGTCAGCTCGATACTGCTGCCGCACCACAATACGTGCTAGAAGGCAGCGTATTCATTGGTGGCGCGGTAGTGCAATGGTTGCGCGATGGTTTGCAGATCATTCAGCATGCTGGTCAAATCGAAACCCTGGCCGCCAGCGTGCCGGATGCCGGCGGCGTGTTGTTTGTACCGGCCTTCACCGGCCTCGGTGCGCCGTATTGGGATGCCGCAGCAAAAGGTGCCATTCTCGGTTTAAGCCGTGGCACCAGCGCCGCCCACATCGCCCGTGCTGCACTGGAAGCCATTGCCTACCAAAGTGCAGCGCTGTTGCTGGCGATGCAAGCCGATATGCAAGCAATGCCATCTGCGCCGACCATACCGCAAAATACAAACGCAACACCCGCCTTAAAAGAATTACGCGTCGATGGCGGTGCCGCAGCGAATAATTTATTGTTGCAATTTCAGGCTGACTTATTGGGTATTCCCGTGATTCGTCCTAAAATCACAGAAACCACGGCGCTGGGCGCGGCCTATCTAGCAGGTCTGGCGGTTGGGGTGTATCAAAACCAAGATGAATGTGCGGCGCAATGGCAAGAAGAGCGACGCTTTTTACCCAGCATCAACCGCGCCCAAGCGCAACAATTAATGCAAGACTGGGAGCGCGCCGTGCAGCGCACCAGAAATTGATTAGCACCAATTAGTTGCTTGCAGGTGCCAACTTCACCCTTTCACCATCAGGAGAACCCCATGAAAATACTAAAATGGACACTAGGCAGCCTGCTCGCTGTGATCGTCCTGATCATCGCGATTGCTTATCTGCTGCCCAACCAATATGGCCTCAGCCGCAGCATCACCATCAACGCCAGCGCCGATAAAATTTTCCCGCTAATTGCTGCGCCAAAAGAATGGAAAAAATGGTCAGTCTGGAATCAGCGCGACCCCGCCATGCAAATGACTTACAGTGGTGCAGAAGTGGGTAACGGCGCTGCCTGGGAATGGCAAAGCCAAAGTCAGGGTAATGGCGGCATGAAATTCAATAACGTGGTCAAAAACCAGCAAGTCGGTTATGAATTACATTTTGAAGGCATGGGACAACCCTCCACTGGCGCTATAACCCTCGTGGCGGAGGGCAACGCCACCAAAATCACCTGGAGCATGCAGGGCACTTCCGAAGGTAGCTTCATGACCAAACTGTTTGCGCCCTTCATGGACAAACTGGTCGGCCCCGATTTTGAAGCAGGCTTAAAAAATCTCAAGGCCTTGGTTGAACCTAGAAACGGCAGTTGACCGCTAAAATTGACTAATAAGATCTTGTTTTGAATCATCCATGTCGTGTTCTAAACGTTCGCCATTTTGGTGGCAGCGCTACGAACGTGATTGCCCATTTTTGCGGCTCCCTGCCGTTGTTGCTCCTTGTTACACCTGCTAGCAGAATGCAGTCTGCGTCGTCGTCGCGCCTAGGCAGGAAGCCGCAAAAACGCACACTCACGCTCGTCCAACTGCCGTTTCTAGGTTTAATCGTAATATCTGAAAAAAAATCTTTTCAGATAACATGCTCTTTCATGATTCACGATAGGGATTTGGCACGCCTAGATTTGCCAAAATTTCTATCTCCAAGGCTTCCATTTCCTCCGCCTCAGCATCGTCCTCATGATCATAGCCTTGCGCATGCAGCACACCATGCACAATCAAATGTTGCGCATGTTCCAGCACAGTCTTTTTTTGTTGCTGTGCTTCGCTCACCAAAACATCGGTACACAAAATAATATCAGCTTGCGTCACTTCAGCGTCACTGTCTTCAGTGTAAGCAAAGGTCAATACATTGGTAGCGTAATCTTTTTCACGATAGGCATGATTCAAGCTGCGCCCCTCCACTGCATCGACAAAGCGTAGAGTCAATTCTGCTGGGAAAAAGAGGGCTGCCTGTACGGTTTTTCTGAGTATCGGTCTGGTTAATGTGGTTTGCAATGATTTGTCTGCGTATTGCACGGACAGTGAGAGTTTATTTTTTTCGACCATATTGGCGACCTAAAGGCGTAGCCTGTTTCAAGTGATTAATTTCGGCGTCAGTTTGCTGGTGCAATACCGAGGCGTCCTCATACGCATCGACGATTCTGCCGACCAAAGGATGGCGCACTACGTCAACACTGGTAAAGCGTTTGAAGGCAATACCGCGCACATCATTCAGGATTTGACAAGCATCAACCAAACCACTTTTTTGATGTCGTTGCAAATCAATTTGGGTGACGTCCCCTGTAATAACAGCCTTACTGCCAAAGCCTATACGCGTTAAAAACATCTTCATTTGCTCTGGCGTGGTGTTTTGTGCCTCATCCAGAATAATGAAAGCATGATTTAAAGTGCGCCCTCGCATATAAGCTAAGGGGGCAATTTCGATGATCTGCTTTTCAAACATTTTTTGCGTGCGATCAAACCCCAGTAAATCGTATAACGCATCATATAAGGGACGCAAATAAGGATCGATTTTTTGTGTTAAATCACCGGGTAAAAAACCTAGTCGTTCACCCGCCTCCACCGCAGGTCGGGTTAGCACGATACGTTTTACCGCGTCGCGCTCCAGCGCATCTACCGCACAGGCAACTGCCAGATAGGTTTTCCCGGTTCCAGCGGGGCCAATACCAAAAGTGATATCGTGCGCCAAAATGGCTTGCAGATATTGCGTTTGATGAGGTGTGCGACCGCGTAAATCATTACGTCGCGTTTTTAAAACCGGATCATCAATGCCAAAATTATCAATGGCTTCATCGACTTGATCTGCGCTAGTGCTCTCAAGCGCTTTTTGATTAACAGTCTTGGTACTTTTTTTATCACGAACCTTACTTGAGGCACTGCTAGTTTCATGCTGCGATGCATCCGTCTCTCCAGCCTGACGGGATGCCGCTAATGCACGCTGTTCGACCAGCGCAAGTTGTACTTCATCGATCGAAATATGTTTCCCTGCAACGGCATAAAATCGCTCAAGCATTGCCAAACCACGATCGGCTTGCATGCCACTGACAATAAATTGATCGCCACGCCTGAAAATACTTAAATCTAGTGCAGCCGAAATTTGCCGCAAATTTTCATCTAAAGGGCCACACAAATTAGCCAGACGCAAATTATCAAGCGGTTGTGGTGTGAAATACAGAACAGGGACTGGAGTCTTGATTTTCAAAATGAGTTAGCTCAAACGAAGCAAAAATAGAAATACAGGCGTTGCCGCCGCACCAAACAACAACAAAACGAAAGGCGTATTGGCTGAATCAAACCGCCTCGACCAATTCGCCGCGCAAGGTGTAATTATAAGATTCAGTAATACGAACCGATACCAAGCGACCAATCAATTGTTTGTCACCTGCAAAATTAACTACCCGATTGTTTTCACTTCGGCCTTGCAATTCATTGTCGTCTTTTACCGAAACACCTTCCACCAAAACGCGCTGCATGGTGCCTATCATGGCGTTACTGTATTTTTTCGTATTCGCATCAATCACGGCCTGTAAACTTTGCAAGCGCCTCAATTTCTCTTCTTGCGAAGTATCGTCAGCCAATGATGCCGCCGGTGTACCTGGCCTAGCACTGAAAATGAAGCTAAAACTATTATCAAAGCCGATATCGTCGATCAACTTCATCAGCATCTGAAAATCTTCCTCAGTTTCACCCGGAAAACCCACAATAAAGTCAGATGAAATTGCGATATCAGGCCGCACTGCACGCAAACGCCGAATCAATGATTTATATTCCAAGCCAGTATAGCCGCGCTTCATCGCAGATAAAATTCGATCCGATCCATGCTGTACCGGCAAATACACATGATTGGCTAACTTAGGAATTCGGCCATACGCATCAATCAACCGTTGTGTAAATTCTTTCGGGTGACTGGTAACATATCGTATACGTTCGATTTGCGGGAATTCTGCGACGTATTCCAAAAGCAAAGCAAAATCAGCAATCTCACCATCTTCCATAATGCCGCGATAAGCGTTGACGTTCTGCCCCAGCAACGTGATTTCCTTAACCCCCTGCTCAGCTAAACCAGCGACCTCTGCCAATACATCTTGAAATGGTCGAGATACCTCTTCGCCTCTGGTATAAGGCACAACACAATAGCTGCAATACTTACTGCAACCCTCCATGATCGAAACAAATGCCGTTGCTCCTTCGACCTTGGCAGGCGGCAAATGATCAAATTTCTCAATTTCAGGAAAACTAATATCCACCTGCGAGCGCCCAGTGCTACGCCGATCGCTAATTAATTGCGGCAAACGATGCAAGGTTTGTGGGCCAAAGACCATATCGACATACGGCGCACGCTTAATAATCGCAGCGCCTTCTTGTGAAGCAACACAACCGCCGACACCAATTAATACCTCAGGTTTCAATCGTTTTAATTCGCGCAAGCGCCCTAAATCGGAAAACACTTTTTCGGATGCTTTTTCTCGCACACTACAAGTGTTGAGCAGAATGACATCGGCGTCTTCCGGGGTATCGGTTTTGATCATACCGTCTGTGGCGCTTAACACATCACGCATTTTGTCAGAATCATATTCGTTCATCTGACAACCAAAGGTTTTGATAAATACTTTTTTTTGCATGTAATCGTTTGATAAATTTTACTAAATTAAAATTTTATTGCGGCTTTTTCAGCGAAGGCCGACTCGCCTCTTGCGCTGTCAATAGCCAGATTTTTTCGATATCACCGAGATCGTTCTCGGTGTAATTCACTGCCGCATTTTTTACAAATACGGTCGAGATCTGTACGATCAAATCATTTTCATTGTAAATACGTGTGCTGGGACGGGTATTTCTGATTTTCCCGTCGATCATGACTTCAACACGTTCCGTCACAGTTAATTTGCCGCGCTTGGTTTGCGCTGGAAAAATACGTTCATCCGCCATCGCCATCGATGCAAAACCAAACAAAGTCGTCAGCAGCAATACCTGTAATCGCCAAGTCAGTTTTTGCATGATTCGCCAACTCCTCAAATTATTTTACAAATCAATCACTTATCGATTAAATTTTGGCACAATGTCAGTGTCAAGTTTAACACATCCGCAATATTCAGCCAGCCGCACTTGGCGTCAGCATGATGCAAAATCTCGGTTGAAATATGTGGCGATCTTAGACCGTGTGGAACATCATGTAAGCTGATGCAAACCAATGACGTCAATACGTGACATAGATAGCGGATATAGATAAACCCTGTTCAAACAATATCGCACCATCACCAGCCTATAAATACTATGCAGGATCAAACAGATCGCAATAAAAATCTGGGATAATAGACAAAATTACACACGGATTTCCAATGCATACTCAAGCACCACGTGCCACGCAGCCCGAATTTGATACGCGCCACTTTCGTCACGCACTATCTCAGTTTGCGACCGGCGTCACCATCATCACCACACGATTGGCTGATGGCTCAATGTTGGGTTTGACAGCCAGTTCTTTTAACTCAGTATCGCTTGATCCGCCATTGATCCTATGGAGCTTGGGCAATACAGCAAATAGTATGTCGGCGTTTACTGGTAATTCGCATTACGTAGTGAATGTCTTGTCTGCCGATCAAGCCGCGTTAGCAGAACAATTTGCCACCCGCAAAAAAGACCGCTTTGATGGTGTTAAGTACACCCTATCACATACCGGACACCCTATTCTCGAAGGTGTTTCTGCTTGGTTTGAATGCCATAATCGCAGCCGTTATCCCGAAGGTGATCACGTGATTTTTGTTGGTGAAGTCGAACGCTGCCAGTTCGAACCACTAAAACCTTTAATTTTCCATTCTGGGAAATTTCTCTCCCCTTCGCTGTAAATTCTGCATGAGCAATTTTATGTTGTCAGTTGATTCTGTCGGTTATTTGGCTGCCAGCCTAACTACGAGTGCCTTTTTGCCGCAAGCGTTAATGACTTGGCGTCGTAAGCGCGCCGAAGGTGTCTCGCTGGGCATGTATATTATTTTGGTAATTGGTATTGCTATGTGGCTGGCCTATGGCATTATTCTGCAGGCTTGGCCAATCATTTTTGCCAATTTCGTGACATTAATATTGGCGCTTTTTATTTTGGTAATGAAATTAATTTACAAATAAAAATCAAAAAATTTATCTAAAATCAATTGCGCTTCAACTGCTAAACCTTATTTGCAACAAGCAATTGAGCTAATAAAAAACGTGAATCAAAAGCGGCGCGGCTCAATCGATCATTCACCCCTTGCCATTCAGCCGTCATTGGTGGTGCTTCCACCAAAATTAATTCTGCACCGACAGTATCCAATTGTCTTAGTGCAGCGTAAAGACGATGTGCATACCCAAAAACATCCTTCGGCATTTGCAGATCGAACGTTTTTTGTAAATCGATCGTGCTCTGAGGTACGCTAAAATACATGGTAGCTACATGTTTTTTTTGCGCGAGTAATTGTGTTTTGGTTGACTCAAATAATTCGCTCGCGACTGTAATCACCGGTGTATTTGGTGCGTAATGTGCATCCAATGTGCCTGATGCACGCGGTGCACTCGAATCTGCACCTGTGTTGGCGAACTGCACTGGCACACCTAACACTTGCTCGATTGCTTGCGCAGAGATGTGCCCGGGTCGCAGCAATACCGGCCCGTGCGAGACAAGACGTGTCAAGTCCAAAATACTGGATTCAATACCCACCTCACTTTGCCCACCTTCCAATACCGGCCCGATTGCACCGTGCTGAATTTCTTGTGCAAACTCATCCAATACATGTTGCGCGCTAGTTGGGCTGACATGCCCAAATTTATTTGCAGAGGGTGCGGCGATACCGCCTTTGCCGTCTTTAAAAGAGCGCAACAGCGCTTGCGCCACTGGATGTGATGGACAACGTAGACCAATCGTGTTCTGGCCGCCAGATACAGTATCTGGAATATGATCAGCACGCTGTAAAATCAGGGTCAATGGTCCCGGCCAAAATGCCGCGATCAACTGATATGCTTCAGGCGGAATATTTTTTGCCCAATAATCAATTGCGGCACTAGGTGCCAGATGCACGATGACCGGATGATCGGCAGGTCGTTCTTTTACTGCATAAATTTGTTGAATCGCTTGCGGATTTTCTGCATCAGCACCGAGGCCATACACTGTTTCTGTTGGAAACGCGACTAAATGCCCAGATTCCAACTGCCGTGCTGCTTCGTTAATCTTGTGGGATTCTTGTATCTGATTCACGTCTCGCTCCTGCATTACTCACCAGGTTCCGTGATGCCCAGAATTTGGCAAACCGAGCGTATATCTTGCTGGACTTGTTCCGCACTTGTAGCGACACAGGTGATATGCCCCATTTTACGACCCACCCGTGCTTCAGATTTACCGTATAGATGTAAATGCACACTTGGAATGGCCAATACCTTATCCCATTCTGGTTGCTTCTTTTGCTCACCATCAAACCAAACATCGCCCAATATATTTAACATCACACATGGGGAATGTTGACGAACATCTCCAAGCGGCAAGCCCGTCATGGCACGCACCTGCTGTGCGAACTGGCTGGTCATGCAAGCGTCGATTGTGTAATGACCACTATTGTGCGGGCGAGGTGCCATTTCGTTGACGACCACACTGCCGTCTTGCAAAACAAAAAATTCGATGCAAAGCACACCAACATAAGCCATCTCATTGATATAAATTTGCGCGGCATGCTGTACCTGCGCGGCGACTTCTGCAGTCACATTTCGACTCGGCACTGTGGTGGTAAATAGTATGCCATCACGATGCACATTTTCAGCCATAGGATAAACCACGGTCGCGCCATCCGCACCACGTGCCACCAGTACCGAAATTTCATAGGCCAACGGCAGCATTTTTTCCAGCACAAAAACATCCGCGCTGGCGTCGCGCAATGCTTGATCTAATTCCTCATTAGTTTTAACTCTGACTTGCCCTTTACCGTCATAACCCAAGCGCGCAGTTTTTAAAATTCCGGGCAACAAATCACCTTTGACAGCACTCGTATCGCTTGATGGCGTCAAGACGATATAAGGTGCGGTTGGTATTGCTGTTTGATCTGCGCACTCGGCAAAAAATCTTTTCTCGGCCACTCGATCTTGTGCAATCGAAACGCACGCAGAGCTTGGGGCAACAAAGCGATGTTTCTCCAACCATGACAAACTACTCGCTGGCACATTTTCAAACTCAGTAGTAATTGATGGGCACAATGCCACCAACTCCGCCAATGCTTTTGTATCATCATAGGGTGCACGAATATGTTTATCTGCCGCATGACCAGCCGGGCAATCTGCCTCTGGTTCGAGCACCGCAACTTTAAAACCCAATGCCTGCGCCTCGTGCACAAACATGCGCCCCAACTGTCCACCACCCAAAATACCTAACCAACTCGAAGTCGAATTTGGCATCTGCGCTGCACTTTTTTGTACAGGCGCCGGAGACTCAATAGAAACGTTGGGTTTATTCATACACACAATAAAAGGGAAAGAAGCCTAAGACCAACACACATCAAAAATTAAACCGGCAACTGCATCGCCCGTGCGGCCTGCGTTTGTTTTTCACGATAAGCCAATAACTGCTCTGCCAACACTTGATTTGTCATCGCCAAAGTCGCAATCACGGATAAGGCGGCATTCGCAGCGCCCGCTTCGCCGATGGCAAAAGTCGCTACCGGAATACCTTTTGGCATCTGTAATATCGACAATAAAGAATCTTCACCGCGTAAATATTTAGAGGGCACCGGCACGCCAAACACCGGCACGATTGTTTTTGCTGCAATCATGCCTGGCAAATGCGCCGCCCCGCCAGCACCAGCAATAATCCCACGCAGACCACGCGCTTGCGCAGTTGCTGCATAGTTAAACATATCATCCGGCATACGATGCGCGGAAACCACTTGTACTTCGCACGGCACATCGAACTCTTTGAGAATTGCTACCGCGTGTTGCATGATGTCCCAATCCGATGAAGACCCCATCACCACGCCGACCAAGGGCGAAGCTGCTACTGTCGATTGATCGGATTGATTGGATTGATTGGGCTGCTTGCTCTGCACTGTACTCATGACTCCTCCATCAATCCTTCAAAGTCTCGCCAGTCAGTTTCTCTAACGCTTCGCGATACTTCGACGCGGTCTTTTGAATGACCTCCAACGGTAAGGTCGGTGCAGGCGCAACTTTCTTCCAACTGGTCACCGTCTCCAAATAATCACGCACAAATTGCTTGTCGAAAGATGGTGGCGAAATGCCAGTCGCATAAGAATCTGCGGGCCAAAAGCGTGATGAATCAGCGGTGAGCACTTCATCCATCAGATACAACGCACCTTGTTCATCGAGACCAAATTCAAACTTGGTATCAGCAATGATGATGCCTCGGGTCGCAGCATACTCCGCAGCCTCGGTGTATAACTGCAAACTGATGCGCCGGATTTTTTCAGCCAACTCACTACCGATACGTTTTTCCATCTCAGCAAAACTGATGTTTTCATCATGCTCGCCCATTTCTGCTTTGGCTGCAGGCGTAAAAATTGGGCTAGGCAATTTGGCCGCTTGTGGTAAGCCCTTTGGCAATTCAATTCCACAAATCTTGCCGGTATCTTGATAATCTTTCCAACCAGAGCCAATTACATAACCGCGCACCACCGCTTCCACCATGATCGGCTGTAAACGTTTCGCGACGACTGCACGGCCTTTAACTTGCTCAACTTCATCTGCCGCAACCACCGATTCTGGCGCAATACCGGTTAAATGATTCGGCACGATATGCTGCAATTTATTAAACCAGAAATTCGCCATCTGATTCAACACTCTGCCTTTATCAGGAATCGGCTCGTTCATAATGACGTCAAACGCTGATAACCTATCACTGGTCACAATCAGCAATTTATCATCACCCACCGCGTAATTGTCGCGCACCTTGCCACGCCCTAACAAAGGTAAAGAGTGCAGCGTTGATTGAATTTGAGTTGTCATTTTCTACAATTTAAAAATAGTGCGGGCGCTCAATGCGCCCTGCTTGTTTTGTGAAGCACAAATCAACAATATCGCTTAATTCACGATTTGCGCCAAACGACCTTGCTTGTATTGTTCTGCCATTTTTTCCAACGGCAATACTTTGATTTTTGCTGCTTGCCCTTCACAACCAAACGCTAAATAACGTGCTTTGCACACCAGTTTGGCCGCTTCACGAGCTGGTTTTAAATAATCACGTGGATCAAATTTGCTTGGGTTTTCAGCCAAATACCGGCGTATTGCAGCCGTCATCGCTAAGCGGATATCCGTATCAATATTAATCTTGCGCACACCATGTTGAATACCAGTCACAATTTCTTCTACCGGCACGCCATAGGTTTCTTTCATATCGCCGCCAAACTGGCGAATTTCTGCCAACAGCTCTTGCGGCACTGATGAAGAGCCATGCATCACTAAATGGGTATTCGGAATGCGCGCATGAATTTCTTTAATCCGGTCGATCGCCAAAATATCGCCAGTCGGCTTACGTGAAAACTTGTATGCACCGTGCGAAGTACCAATCGCAATCGCCAATGCGTCACACTGCGTCTGCTTCACAAAATCTGCCGCCTGTGCCACATCAGTTAACAACTGCTCGCGTGTCATTTTTCCATCTGCACCATGACCATCTTCTTTATCACCCATCATGGTCTCTAGTGAGCCAAGTACACCCAATTCGGCTTCCACGGTCACACCAATTGAATGTGAAAATTTCACGACTTCTTTAGACACCGCAATATTGTATTCATAGCTGGCAACGCTTTTGCCATCTTCCATCAAGGAGCCATCCATCATGACCGAGGAAAAGCCAGATTTAATCGCCGCCATACAAACTGCTGGTGATTGCCCGTGATCTTGATGCATTACCACTGGAATATGCGGATACGCCTCCACCGCTGCCGAAATCAAATGGCGCAAAAACGCTTCGCCCGCATATTTGCGCGCTCCTGCCGACGCTTGCATGATGACTGGTGCGCCGACTTCATCAGCGGCTTCCATGATGGCGGAAACTTGTTCCAGATTATTCACATTAAACGCAGGCAAGCCATAAGCATGTTCTGCCGCATGATCCAGCAATTGACGCATTGAGACGATAGGCATAATTAACTCCAGATGATAAAAATTAGTTACTACCGATTTTTACTATCTTCATGGCATTGGTACCGCCGACCTGTCCCATCGGCTCACCCCAAGTCACGACAACAGTATCACCCCGTTCAGCAACACCTTTTTCTTGCAATAGTTTTTCAACCATTTTCAAGACGGCATCGCGATCAGTGGAATACGGTAATTTAAAAGTCTGTACGTTTCGATATAAAGCCAATTTACGCTGAGTAGCAACGCTTGGCGTGAGCGCAAATAAAGGAATATCGATATTATGACGACTCATCCAAAGTGCGGTTGAACCAGATTCCGTCAGCGCAACGATAGCTTTCACCCTTAAATGATAAGCCGTAAACAAGGCACCGTAAGCAATCGATTGATCAATCCGTGTAAAAGTCTGATTCAGGAAATCGCCATCCAATTTGCACTCTTGAAATTTCTCCGCCTCAACGCAAATCGCCGCCATCGCTTCTACCGTTTCCACTGGGTATTTACCCGAAGCGGTTTCGGCTGAAGTCATCACGGCATCGGTACCATCCAACACCGCATTAGCCACGTCGGACACTTCTGCACGGGTTGGCACCGCGTTGACGATCATCGACTCCATCATTTGCGTCGCCGTGATCGCTAATTTATTCGATGCGCGTGCCATTTTGATCATGCGTTTTTGCAACGCCGGCACCGCCGCATTACCTACTTCTACTGCCAAATCACCACGCGCCACCATGATGCCATCTGAAGCATCTAAAATTTCCTGCAACAAAGGAATCGCTTCAGCGCGCTCGATTTTCGCAATCATCATCGGCTTATGGCCAAACGGCTCACCTGCAATATTCGATAATTGGCGTGCCATTTCCATGTCAGTTGCGTTTTTTGGAAAGGATACTGCGACATAATCCGCCTGAAACGACATCGCCGTTTTGATATCTTCCATGTCTTTCGCCGTCAAGGCGGGCGCAGTTAAACCACCACCTTGACGATTGATACCCTTATTATTCGACAGTTCACCACCAATTTTTACGGTAGTATGAATCTCATTGCCGACAATTTTATCGACCACTAAAACAATCAAACCATCATTCAAAAGCAATACATCTTGCGGCTTAACATCGCGTGGCAAGGCTTTGTAATCCAGCCCTACCCGCTCTTGATTACCCATCGCACAATCGGCGTCAAGAATAAAATGATCGCCATTGGCAATCTGAATCGGGCTTTGTTCAAACTTACCAATACGAATTTTTGGCCCTTGCAAATCGGCCATAATCGCCACTTCACGCCCACAAGCGGCGGCCGCCTCACGTACCATCGTTGCGCGATCAATATGATCTTGCGCTTTGCCGTGGGAAAAATTTAAGCGCACCACATTGACACCGGCTTGAATCATCCGTTTCAATGTTTCTAAATCATTTGAAGCGGGGCCGATGGTCGCTACAATTTTGGTTCCACGTGACATCTTGTCTCCTGAGTTTCTCATTTTTATAGGACTAACCCAAAACAGACGTTGGCGTTGTTGCTTCGTATCGCCAACGCTATTTTGCGTCAGTCCCATCTTATTAATTGGTTAATCTGTTATTCATCTTTTTTTACTGCGCTTTATTTTTGCAAAGCGCGCTGCATTAATATGTCTACCGCTGGTAAAGTTTTGCCCTCTAAAAATTCCAGAAAAGCCCCACCGCCAGTCGAAATGTAGCCAATTTTGTCGGCGATTTTATATTTAGCAATGGCTGCCAAAGTATCACCACCACCAGCGACGGAAAACCCTTTCGAATCAGCTATCGCATGCGCCAGTACCTTGGTACCTTCAGCGAATTGATCAAATTCAAAAACCCCCACTGGTCCATTCCAAACGATGGTGCCGGCCTGCTTGATTTGTGCAGCAAATAACGCAGCAGTTGCAGGTCCAATATCTAAAATCATGTCGTCATCGGCGATCTCACCTACCGCCTTCACAGTGGCAACAGCATTGGCATTAAATTCTTTCGCGCATACGACGTCGGTTGGAATAGGTACCGATGCGCCGCGTTTTTGCATCATGTCGATGATCGCTTTGGCTTCGTCGAGCAGATCTTTTTCCACCAAGGATTTACCGATCTTGATACCGGCAGCCAACATAAAAGTATTAGCGATGCCACCGCCTACAATCAGGTTATCTACTTTCTCGGCCAGAGATTTTAAAATCGTTAATTTACTAGACACCTTGGAGCCAGCCACAATCGCCAGCAACGGCCTAGCTGGTTGCCCCAGCGCTTTACCCAATGCATCCAACTCTGCCGACATCAAGGGTCCAGCGCAAGCAATTGCGGCATATTTGGCGATGCCATGCGTGCTGGCTTCGGCGCGATGCGCGGTACCGAAAGCATCATTGACATAAATGTCGCACAATGCGGCCATTTTTTTCGCCAACGCCTCATCATTTTTCTTCTCACCCCGATTCACGCGGCAATTTTCCAATAACACCACTTGACCAGCCTGAACGTCAACCCCATCCACCCAGTTTTGGCGCAACTCAACCGCTTGCCCAAGCAACTCCGATAAACGCTTTGCCACCGGTGCTAGGCTATCTGCCGGCTTAAATTCGCCCTCGGTTGGCCGCCCCAGATGAGACGTTACCATTACCGCAGCACCGGCCTGCAATGCCTGCTGAATCGCTGGCACCGACGCCCGAATACGCGTATCTTCGGTGATCGCACCGTGCTCATCTTGTGGCACATTCAGATCGGCGCGAATAAAAACACGTTGACCAGCCAGTTGACCACTGGCAATCAAATCACTGAGTCGATTAAATTGCATAGGAATGAAAGTATGGAGGGTTAAAAGGATTGTGAACAAAAATTTGATTGCCAACCAAGAATATCAACTAACTACGCTGACAATGTTTCGACAATACCGACTGACACCAGTTTGCTTGCTTGGTTAACTGTGAAAAAACTTAGCGACATTTTACCAAACTGCCAGTTACTACCATAGCACTATTATCGTCAAACCAGCGACATTGACGTATTTCAGCATAACGCTCATCCACCTTGGCTACCCCAATAAACGCACAGCGGTATACACCACCATGCCAAAGATGATCGTTAGCAACATGCTGCGATTTAATAAAAAAAAGATTGTTGCTGCAATTCCGGCAATTAAACGAGGATTTTCCCAACTGAAATACATAGTGCCATCGCGCAAAAACAGGTCTGGCACAATAATCGCCGCCAATGCGCAAGCGGGCGCATAGCGCAACGCTTCTTGGACACGCTTAGGCAAAATAATTTTGTGCCCCACTAGCCAAAACGAACTGCGCGCGAGAAACGTGGCCACGGCCAATAAAATGATGACCAGCCAGATTTCCAAATCAGTCATTGGTTTGTCCTTTCTTCGAGAAGAGTGGCTCCAACCACTCTTCGACCAAGATGGCAACCGTCATACCAACCAGAACCGCTAACAACAAACCCAATTTATAAGGCAATGACGCGGCAAGCAAAGCCACCAGACCTGAAGCCAATACACCAATAACAGCGGCGCGGCTCATCACCAACGGCAGCATCACACAAAGAATCGCCAAGGTTCCGGCAAACCCCAAGCCCCAATTTGCAGGCACCTGGCTACCTAATAAAATCCCAATCACCGAGCCAACTTGCCACGCCGACCAGTTGGGATACACCAAGCCCTTTAAATACGCCAGCTTGCCCGCTGCTGGCGCGATGTCGGGATAACGCTGCATAAACAAGGCAACCGAAATATCACCCGACACAAAACCCATGGCAGCGCGTGTGCGCCACGACAAATGGGCAAAATGAGGGGCCAGCAAAGCGGAGAAAATCACAAATCGTAAGTTCACCACCAACGCGGTGAAAAAAATCACCCAAATTGGCGCGTGGGCAACAATCAATGGCAAAGACGCCAATTGCGCCGAGCCGGCAAACACCATAAAAGTCATCCCCAGAGCCTGCGGGATGCTTAAACCGGCCTTGATCATTGCTACGCCGACCACTAAGCCCCAAGCACCAACACCAAACCAGGTCGGTAACCCATCTTTAAACCCTTCGCGATAGGCGGCACGGTCAACTTCTGATTGCATTGTAGAAAAGAGGAGGAGCAAAACCCGTTATTGTACCGATGAAATACCCACAACGCACCTGAATCTAAGCACCATCAGGAAGTCAATAGGTAAATGACACTAAAAATGAATCCCCTCGTTGGCAGCCACATGCTTATCCGTTAAACCCAAATTTTCCATTAGGATTTGTGAAGATGACGGATGCATTTTTCGAGGCAGTTTTGTTGCGAATGAGGCGTCAATAGCGAGCTATTGACAACGAAGAGCAGCAAAAATGGCCGAAAATGCGCCGCTCAGTGACATCAATGCGTCACAAATAGCGCTGCAAGCGCGCCTAATGGAAAATCTGGATTAAACCTAGAAACGGCGGTTGCACCAGCATGAGCGGACGTTTTTGCGGGTTCCTGAATAGCGAACGTTTACAGCACAAAATGAATGATTCAAAACAAAACCTTGTTAGCAGAGATGGGCAAATCTTAGCGGTCAACTGCCGTTTCTAGGTTAAAATAAACGCCACTATTTTTCAGCTTAACTCTGAGGCGAGTTTTACTAGGAAACGTTGCTAAAAAATCTTGCCCGAAGACCTCTCAGTACAGCCCATGTTTTAGGAGAACCACATGCAAGCAGCAAGTAAAAATATGACCCACCCTGTTGTTAAACTGCAAGCCAAAGACTTGCCGGCACACTGCCCTAATCCGAATATGCCACTTTGGTCATCGCACCCAAAAGTATTTTTAGATGTAACACATGGCAGCACGGTAGCATGTCCATATTGTGGCACCATGTACAAGCTGGCAGACGGCGTGGTTGTCAAGGCGCACTAATGAAATTGTTGTGATGAGATTGTTCCGATGAAATTGTTTTAATGAAACGAATGAGATCAATCTGCCGATTCACTTTCATTTATCAAAAATTATGGGAGTATACAAATACTCCAACGAAATACACTCGTCAATAAAGCGGTTTTCTATTTTAAATAATCATACACAGGCCAGTATCTGTTTTAGTTGAACTTCTGAACAACTGCAATCATCCAAGCTAGCTAACGTTGCATGCGGCACATCAGCAAGATCGCAGTTTCGTGACAATCCGCGAGCAGATCAGGCCAGACCGGCAATAGGTCATTCGCCTATGCGTATCGACTCAATCACAGGCTCAGAAACATCATGCCCAGCAAGACGCCAGCAAGCACCCACAATAGCAGCGCGGAAGAATTAGAAACCGCGTTTTATGACGCCATCAGCCGAGCAGATCTGGATGGTTTGATGGCGTTATGGGCAGACGAAGAAGAAATCGTCTGCATTCACCCCGGGGCACGCCGACTCATTGGCCACAATGCCATTCGCAGCTCATGGAAATCAATCTTTGAACGCGGCAGCATTGAAATTCATGCTACCCGGCTGCACGTCACACACAATATGCTCACCGCCATTCATAGCGTGATCGAAGAAGTGAAACGTCATCAAGCAACGCAAGGCGCGCCGCAAGAAGAGGCACATATCATCGCCACCAATGTGTATATGAAAACCCCGCACGGCTGGCGTATCGTGGTGCACCACGCCGCGATTGCCACGGGCAAGCCGCCGATTGATGCGTTCAAAGCCAGCGTGCTGCATTAAGTTCGCTGCAGCATGGTCATGGTCTCTTATCTCCCGCCGCGCTGGTTACCAAACGGGCACTTACAAACCATTTACCCGGCACTGTTTTTAAAACAGCCGCAAAGCGCACTGCGCCGTGAACGTTGGCGCACGCCCGATGAGGATTTTATCGATGTCGATTTTATCGATGGCTTGCCGGGCAAGCCATTCGTCATCATGTTTCATGGATTAGAAGGTTCCAGTAGCAGTCACTATGCGCGCGCCATGTTTGCCGAGTTAAGCGCGCGTGGCTGGTCGGGTGCTATGCCGCATTTTCGGGGTTGCTCTGGCGAAGCAAATATCGCACCGCGCTTTTATCACTCAGGTGACGCGCAAGAAATTGATTGGCTGGTGCATACGCTGCATCAGCAAACCTATCAACACGGCAATTACTCGGCGCTGTATGCTTGCGGCGTCTCGCTAGGTGGCAATGCCTTATTGCGCTGGCTGGGCACCATGCCTGAGCGCGCCCGCATCATCGATGCGGCTTGCGCGATTTCTGCACCACTTGATCTGGCGGCTGGCGGTGCCACGTTATCGAAAGGCATCAACCTGCTCTACACGCGGCACTTTTTGCAAACGCTCAAACCAAAATGTTTAAATAAGTTAAAACAATATCCTGGCTTATTTGATCGAGATGCCATGTTAGCGGCGAGCAATCTTTACGAATTCGACAATGTGGTCACTGCGCCGCTACACGGTTATAAAAATACCGATGATTACTGGCATCGCGCCAGCGCCAAATACATTCTGCCGCAAATTCAAACAAAAACCCTGGTATTAAATGCGAAAAATGATCCGTTTTTACCAGCCCGGTATTTACCAAGCAAGGCCTCCAGTGCAGTAAGCCTAGATTACCCAGAGCATGGCGGACATGTTGGTTTTGTCACCGGCAACTTGCCTGGCCAATTGGCTTGGTTACCTAAAAAAGTGCTGCATTTTTTTACCACTGCGACTACCGAATAACATGGATGACATCGTCAAAGCCGCCTTAAAAAAATGGCCAAATGTCCCGCATTGCTATGGCTGGCTGGCACTCGACGCGCGTGGCAACTGGCGCATGCGCGATGAACGCTGCCAACAGCAACATTTGCGTGGCGATGTCATACGACACCCCGCGTTAATTGACTTCATCAACCGCAATTATCAGGTCGATACGAATGGTTGCTGGTATTTTCAAAACGGCCCGCAGCGCGTGTATGTGAATCTGGAAAGCACGCCATATATCGTGCGCACTGCCAGCATGACAAATCAACCAGCTAACAGCGGATTAATGTTTCATACCGGTGAAGCACTTACGCAAATTAACCATTTTTATGTCGATCAGGCCGGCAATTTCATGTTGGTTGGCGATGGCCGCTTGGCGCAGATTGATGATCGCGATTTAGCCCATTGTTTGCGTAATGTACGCCTGAATGGCGCAACAGCGAGCGAAGAAATTTTGTTTGATGCGATCTATGCACCGAGCGATAATCAAGACGCAGCGCAATCACTTGAGCTCACGCTCCATATCGACGCTGGCCAGTATCTGACTGCGCCGTTGCAACGCCAAGAATTAATCACTTTGATGCAGGAATACGGCTATCAGGCAAATCCGCACGCGGTCTAAGGGAATTATCCAACCAATTGCCTGCCCGATTATTGAACAAGCTATTGCCGTAATTACTGCCGCCGTAGATCCATCCGTTACCATCCAAACTACTACCGTTTTGATTGCGATTATTGTTTTTATCGCCATCTATGGTGCGCGCTTTATCGTTAGCATCTTGGCTGCCGTTGTTACTTCCAGCGCTAAAACTAAAACCACTCAAACGCAGACGTTTTTTCTCCTCAGCAATCTCGTCAACACGGCGTTCTTTCCATTCCCGCTCACGTGCATCGATCACTGATAAATCATAGTACTGCACATCTTTTTCACGACGCGCGATATCAAGCTGCAACAAGGCCGCTTCCGTATTACCGTCAATTGCATAAGCTTCGGCCAGCGCAACATGTTGCAAAGCTTGTTTACCTTGGGTAGCGTAAATTTTTGCCAATTCGTTATATAGCTTCGAATCACTTCGATACAAACTGACTTGATCACGTAAAAACACCGCTGCCTCTTCGGTGAGCTGATTCGCCAGCAATGCATCGACATATTGATACGCAAGCCCGCGCGACAAAGGCACGTCTTGTAAAGCCTGCTTCGCCGCTTTCAGCGCCAGCGCAGGCTGCTTGTTGGCCAGATGAATATCAATTTCCAGACTAGCGAATGCACTGCTCTCTTTTAACCAATGTTTTAGTTGAGGTGATTGTGCGATCTGCTGCACCGTCTCACGCAATAAATTTAGCGCTTTGTCATACTCAAGTTGTTTTAGCGCAGTGAATGCCAAACCATACTGAGCAGCGATTCTGGCTTCGACATTAATCGCCTTGCTTTGCGATTCAAAAAAAATTTTGGCGTCACTCAAGCCTTGAAAAGTTGCATCCTGCAACACCCGCACTCTGGCTTGTGTCAAATAAAAATCTAAAGGGTCAATCCGTTGCTTATAGCGCTGTCCAATATTGCGGTTTTGAATATCAGCAATCCGTTCACCCGTCACTGGATGGCTGCGCAAATAAGGCGGAATATTGTCTGAATAATTGCGATACGCATTTTGCAAACGACCAAAAAACGCTTCCATACCATACGTATCAAAATCAGCGTCTTTTAAAAATTGATAACCAATACGATCCGCCTCGCGCTCGGCTTCGCGGCTAAAACTGAGTTGGCGTTGAATCGCCAAACCTTGCCCACCTAGCAGCAAGGCTGTCGCTGCATCAGTATTGGAGCGCGCTGCCAACACCGCCAAAATAAGCGACGCAATCGGAATAAAAGCATCTTGCTTCTGCCCACCAATGCCACGTGCAATATGCCGTTGCGCCACGTGACCGATTTCATGCCCCATCACCGAAGCCAGCTCAGATTCAGTTTGCGCCGTCAAAATCAACGCTGAATGAAAACCAATAAACCCGCCCGGAAAAGCAAACGCATTCAAGGTACCATCACGTACCGCAAAAAACTGAAAATCATAATTCGCTTCACCACGCGCATCAGGATGCTTTTCCAATAAACGATTGCCGAGTTTATTCAAATATTCAATGGTTGGCGCATCATCCAAATAAGCCGGATCACGCCGCACGCTATACATGATCTGCTCACCAATCTTGCGCTCCTGCACAGGCGACAAATCTTCACGCGCGGTGTCACCCAAGGTCGGCAAATTCTGCGCTGCCACACTGCCAACGAAACCAAAGGCCGCAATCATGCTGCGCCACAATAATTTGCGGCGAAAAAGTTGTGTGCGGGAAAAAGTCAAAAGAGGTGGCTTCACGATGCTATGATATCTGAATAAATTCTCGGTTCATACCAAAGGCCGCATGAACCTCAGTCAATAATTGTTTCAATCCCATCGCCATTCTATTCATGACAAACCATTCCGACTCTAAAAAACTCAGCCACTTTGACGCCTCTGGTCAAGCATATATGGTCGATGTCGCCGAAAAAAAAGACACCCATCGTCGCGCCATCGCCAGCGGCTTGATTCACATGCAAGCGGAAACACTTCATATCATCCAGCAAGGTAATGCGAAAAAAGGCGACGTACTAGGGATTGCCCGGATTGCCGCCATCATGGCCGCGAAACGCACCAGCGACTTAATCCCATTATGCCACCCACTCGCGCTCACCAAAGTCAGCGTTGATTTTAGCATTGACCCAGATCAGTCGTTGGTGCGCTGCACCGCGCAAGTCGAAACCGTTGGCAAAACCGGCGTGGAAATGGAAGCACTGACTGCTGTACAGGTCGGCTTGCTGACCATTTACGATATGTGCAAAGCGGTGGATCGCGGTATGACCATGAGCGATATTCGCGTTATTGAAAAAGCGGGCGGCAAATCGGGCGATTGGCAACACCCCGAAAATTCCTAATCATCCCCCTTATTTTTTATTACATTTTCTCCACAAATCGATACAAATTTGATAAATCATTGAACTAATTGATGATTTTTCTGTCTCTATCGCGTCAGAAAATCCTTTCTGGCAAATAAAAACCAGTACTATAGCGTGCTCATTTTGTTCTGCGCCAAGTCTACGCCCAGAGCCGACGAGTTGATGCTAACTACCGTATATCGGAACTACCGAACTGATTATTCCACAGGAGATTATTTGTGAAAGCCCCCGTTTTATGCGCTATCGCGCTGCTGTTGTCTGGCGTTACCAACGCCAATGCTGTCGAGCCTGTTAAAGCCAGTGCTGCTTCCTCTCAGGTATTACTGTCCGGCGTCTATACCCAGTTTCAAGATGCATCGGTTAAAGCGCAGGATGACTTTTTCCTTCATGTGAATGGCGGCTGGATCAAGACGGCAGAAATCCCTGCCGATAAATCTGGTGCTGGGGCTTTCTTGGATTTAAGAGAAGCGGTGTTACCGAATCTACGAACAATTATGGAAGGCTTAGCCAAGCAACATCCAAAAGCCGGCAGCGAAGCACAGAAAATTGCCGATTTGTACGCCAGCTTTATGGATAGCGCGAAAATCGAATCCTTGGGTTTAAAGCCGCTTGACGCAGACTTTGCCAAAGTCGCGGCACTCAAAGATAAGAGCCAGTTGCCCGCATTTTTCGCCTTCATGAATACCATCAGTGTTACGGTACCCTTTGATATCACGGTGCATCAAGACAATAAAGATTCGACCAAGTATGTGCTCGATATTGGTCAAAGCGGTTTAGGGATGCCAGATCGTGACTACTATTTAAGTGACGACGCTAAGCTCAAAGACACGCGCAACCAATATGTGGCGCACATCGAAAAAATGCTAGGTTTGGCGGGAAGCAAAACGGCGGCGCAGGATGCCGCAAGTATCGTTGCGTTAGAAACTGCTTTGGCTAATATTCAATGGAGTAAAGTAGAACTGCGTGACCCTGTGAAGGCTTACAACAAAGTCGAACTAAGCAAGCTCAACGAACTAACACCTAACTTTGACTGGAAACCATATTTATCTGCCTTGGGTGTGAATGGCAAAATTGATTCGGTGATTGTCGCACAACCGAGCTATATCAGCGCCCTGAATAAAATTTTGCAAGAAACCTCTTTAGATACGTTTAAGCTCTATTTCAAATGGCATTTGTTAAGCTCTGCGGCAGCGCAGTTACCGAAAGCTTTTGCAGATGAAAATTTTGCGTTTTATGGCACAGTGCTAAGCGGTACACCGAGCCAAGAAGATCGCTGGAAACGTGCAGTACGTTTAGCCGACAGCGCGATGGGTGAGAGCTTGGGTCGTTTGTATGTAAAAGAAAATTTTCCCGCCGAGAGCAAATCTAGAATGGAAAAATTGGTCAGTAATTTGTTACTGGCATACAAGCAAAGCATCGACACATTGGATTGGATGAGCGCCGATACCAAAAAAGAAGCGCAAGCCAAACTGGCAACCTTTATGCCTAAAATTGGTTACCCTGCTAAGTGGCGTGACTATAGCGGTTTGAAAGTCACAAAAGGCGATACTGTTGCCAATTTGCGCAATGCGCGCTTGTTTGCTGCACATTTTGAATTAAACAAACTCGGTAAGCCGATTGATCGTCAAGAATGGGGCATGACGCCACAAACGGTCAATGCGTATTACAACCCAGAACTGAATGAAATCGTTTTCCCAGCCGCGATTTTACAAGCACCGTTCTTCGATCCGAAAGCCGATGACGCAGTGAATTACGGTGGTATTGGTGCGGTGATTGGTCATGAAATTAGCCATGGTTTTGACGATCAAGGTGCGCAATACGATGGCAAAGGCAATCTGCGCGATTGGTGGACTAAAGAAGATCACGAGAAGTTTTCCGCAAAAACCGCTGCGCTGGTCAAGCAATACAATGCCTTTAGCCCGCTGCCCGGCTATTTCGTCAATGGTGAATTAACCTTGGGTGAAAATATTGCAGATAACTCAGGTGTGGCGATCGCTTATAAAGCCTACAAATTATCATTGGGCGGCAAACCAGCGCCAGTGATTAACGGCTTAACTGGTGATCAGCGTTTCTTCATCGGTTTCGCGCAAGTTTGGCGTAACAAGTTCCGTGACGCAGCGATCTTGCAAAGAATCAAGACTGATCCACACTCACCAGGTGAATTCCGGGTTAACGGTACATTGCGTAACCAACCTGGTTATTACGAAGCATTTGGCGTGAAAGAAGGCGACAAGATGTATCTGGCACCGCAGGATCGCGTCTCGATCTGGTAACTTGTGATGTCAGTGGGTGTAGCGCTGTTTATGCACGCTGACGCAGCAATACCAAAAATAGTAAAAACAATAACGGCTCGGTTTTTTAATAAACC
>OFSE01000142.1_pt1 | contig 24472 bp, 30 predicted proteins | sample 1543261 | NCBI WGS metagenome assembly OFSE01 (sample SAMN07774225, study PRJEB24372) | wastewater metagenome | isolation source: Exp Tend VB 50WW | collected 2016-02 | reverse complement strand
ATAAATGGAGACGGTTATTTAAATTGGACATTTCTGATAAAGGAAAATATACAAGAATACCATCACATATCGGTCTCATAGATGCAATAATAAATAACGATTCGTCTTTTTGCCTGGCGAACTTCCGCTCGCGGCAAATCGCGTTTCGGCCTCACACTCTCACCAGTCTGGCCGCGTCTTCACGGTCCAGATCGATGAGAACGTCATGGAGGATTGCCGGATGCGCATACTGGCACACCTGTTCGCGTGTAGCCAGCGGCCGACGATGCCCGGCGCCATCCTCGACCATCTGGAGCGTCTCCGTCTCTAGTCTCGTACCACGTCCCTGACGTATCAGCGTCAGGGTCAGAACGACCTGGCCGTCAGGAGTGTGCCCGCTTGGCTGGGCATCGAGGCACAACTTGCCATCGATCGTGGCCAACCCCTTGGCCTCGACTGCTTCCAGCCAGTCACTGGCAACGGTTACGGCATGGATCGACACCTGCTTGGAATATGTGCAGCTGGATGAGTAGCGCCCCGCTTTGACGGTGTCGCAACGGACGCCGGGACGGACGCCGGGACACTCGCCGATCACGACACTCGCCTCGTATCCCTGACGACAGGTACGGAAATCGCACGACCAATAGGCCTCGAGAACTGCGTCACGAGTCGGCTTTTCCGCTGCCAGCCGCACAGCCCGCTCAGTGGCGATCTTGGCCAGCCGAGCCCGTTCTACCGCCCGCTCAGCGTCCACGTCCTTGCGGACGATGGCGACAGCCTCCTGTACGACGGACTTCCTTTCCCATGCCAGCATTTCGCTGACATAGGTTCTCCCCGCCTCGGCAGCCTTTCGAGCCAGCCGAGCAAAATCCGGATCGGCCAGGCACTCGCTGGCCGACAAGGGCAGGCGACGGCGAATCTGCCTGTCCAGCGACTCCGCGATGAGTTTTGGCGCTGGATCCTCCTTCCGGCAACTCGCAAACATCGGGCTACTACGAAGTGCCGCCCTGAGTCGCGTCAGCGTTGGTTCGACCCCCCACCAATCACCGACCCCGAGCCGCCAGGTGGGCATCCCACCACATCCAACATGTACCTCGTACAGGCGCTCCAGCCGTCGCGTATCGCATCGATACGCCAGCCCGATGTCAGTGACCGTCACGAACATGTCATCGACGCCCATGTACTTCACGGGCACCAACTCGGGGGTCAGGTCGGCCATGTGATAGATAGCGGTGATATCTGCCATTGCTCTTCCTCCCGCCGGATCACGGTGACCGGCCAACCGTCGGGCAAGAAAAACACCCGACACCTTGATCATATCGATCGGTACAGACACGTCAATGAGATTTGCGGATAATTGTCTGTACATTTCTTCGGATTTCCCATTGACTCTGTATGTACGCAGCGATAGGATGATAGTGTTGGATAGATGAAACAAGGGGATCGATCATGTCGCGATACACGGAAATCGAAGAAGAAGAAGTCTTCCAGTGCAAAGTATTCCGGGATCACCCGGAGTGGGATCGGCATGAGAAATGGTTCATGATGCCCAGTTCGCTCCTTCGGGAACTCTACATCGTCACCTACGACTACTCCACGCCAGATCATCTGGCGTGGATCGAACAACAACATCCTGGCTGTGTGTTCGTCTATTGAACCGACGACTACGACGGCTTTGGCACAAAAAACAATGGAGGAAACCCCATGAGCAAGACGATTCGCGTGAAATACTACGGAATGGACGGCGAAGGCACGACCGTCACCGAGGCCAAGAAGGACGCCGGGCGAAAGATCACCGAAGCCCTGGATGGCGACTACATACCCGAGATCCTCGAATGGCGCGGATACGCCATCCTCGTCTACCGCGAACCGGAAGGATGGTGCAGTCGTACCATTGCCGATCCCGAAGACGGAATCAAGGCGGGCTGCGTGTATGGTAACCCGTCGTCCACACGCGAAGAAACGATACAGTCCGCCCGGCGCCACCTGGCCCAGATGGGATGGAAACCCGAGGACGGTTTCGATCTACCCACATTCGTAACCAATCGCAACGACATCGCCGATCATTACAACTGGTGCAAAGCGCAGTTGCGCTGGCGAAAAGCCAGGGATGCTGGGCTCGATGCGAACGACTGCCACGCCTATGCATGCAAGGCGACGTTCCGCGACGACTGGGCAGCGTTGGTCGAGCGAGTGGAAGGAGTGCGAGCGTAAATCATTCCATCCGGGATGGAACCTTGCGCAAGATCCCATCCCGGATGGATTCAGCGATATGCCGCATCATAACGGGAGGAACGCTATTGCCGAGACGCGCCCACTGCTCGGTATATGACCCGACAAGAACGTAATCGTCAGGGAAGGCACAAATTCGCTTCAACTCGGCAATGGTAATCTTGCGACGCGAGGACGAGCCGTTGACATCGTCAACGGCTCGTCCTGCCTGTATCGTTGGCATTGGCCCATCCGCTGATTTCATGGCATGCCCATCGAACCCATTAGCGCCTTCTACGAACATCGCATTGCGATACATCGTCCCAGCCCGCCCAGCCCGAACAGTCGGGGCGGGGCGGGACGATATATCCCCATGACTGTATCGACCACCTTCATCGTGTTCGATCCAAAGATTGCCCGCCGTTCCCGCGATTATCGTTGGTGATGGACCATCACCAACAGGACCTTCCTTGCCAAAACCCCGCCGATCGCGAACGACGTTCGCGATCGGCGGGGTGACCCAATATTGTCCGCCCGCTTTAATAGTTGCCGCTGGCTCATTCGGCTCAGTAAAGCGATTGGTGGAGTAGGATTTAGGACAAAGTCCTACTCCACCAATCGCTTCGACGACACTGTACCTATACGGCAACGGACTGGGAAAGACCGGCAACAGATCCAAGTCGTTGCGCACGCCGACGAAAATAATACGCTGCCGCATCTGCGGAACGCCCAGCCATTGCGCATCGAGAAGCCTGGCCTCGACGCGATAACCCGACGCCTTCAGATCACGAAGAATTTCCAGGAAGTAGCCTTTAACCTTGCCTTTGACAAGACCCGAAACGTTCTCGGCAACAAAGACCTTTGGCTTCAGACCGCGAAGCAAGCGAATGTACTCAAAAAACAAATTTTCGTTGCACTGGACAACACCGTTTTCGTACTTCTTACCTTTGCCCCACCCCTTGTTTCTCTTGCCGGCGGTGCTGAAACTTTGGCAAGGGGGGCTCCCGTCGAACAGATCGAGTTCCCCTTCCTTCAGGCCGGTACGCGAAAAAATGTCTTCCGCTTTGACGTGCCGAATGTCGCGAAGATCAAGATAACTGTCAGGATGGTTGGCCCGATAGGATTGCTGCGCTACTGGAATAAATTCATTAGCCCAGACAACGCGGAACCCCGCCATGCGATAGCCAAGGCACGAACCACCACAGCCGCTGAAAGTCGATGCTACCTTGAAACCGTTCCACGATAACGATGCGATCTCCGACATCGTGGGGACACGATAAGGCGACTTGCCCACGACTTCTACCTTTTCGTTCATACCATCATCCTCGAACCAGTATTGAGAACAGTTGCCCCCACCAATTCCTCCGGCCATAATTGCCGGACATGGGTTCTTGGACAGATCAACTGACGGCTTGCGCGATGCTTGGCCAGTACCTGTTCTATGCATCCAGAGCGTCATTTCTTCCCCTCGTTCCACTTGTAACCACATTTAGGACAACAACTGTCCGTTTCAATCGTCTCGTCGTAAGATGGAAATTCATCTGGAGCTGCTGGGAAATCCGCAGGAATGACCCCCGTCTTCTCCGCCAACTCCGACAACATTTGCTGGAGCGCCTCGTTACCCGTATCCACTTCACGCAAGAGCGTATCCAGTCTTGCCGCGTCGGCACCAGCCAATGCACCAATCGGATCGAAAGTCGCCAACAACTTCTTGGCCTCGGCCTCGTCCACGTCGAGGATCAATACCGGCACCTCCATGTCCGGCGTCGTCTCGCACCGCAAGTGACCATCGATCAACTCGAGCGACAAGTCCGGCAACTCCCTGGCGATCACCGCACCAGCGAAACCGACTTCCGCGAGGATTCCCCGAAGCGCATCCGCTTGCGCCGTCCCATGCGTTCGCCAGTTGAGCGGCGACGGGCGCAATTCTGACGCCTTGACTCGACGCAACTCCTTGACACGATCTCTAATTAGCATGCGACAGTTACCCCACTTTCACCGCGGTATATCGCGGCCTCAGGATGTACGCCACATAACGACCCTTCGACGAGCTACGCAACATGTCGAAGAAAACGTTCGGGCCAGCGCCCAAATATCTGTAGTAAGACCCCTTGCCGTTCTTGAACCGAACATGCAACTCGTGCGATGGATCCCAACGGATCGCCTCGACGTTACTCGACTCGACAGCCACCCAGCCAGAAGGAGGCGTCTCGAACCCGTATTGCATCGCACTTGCCCCGTCACTCGGATTACCATTGACGAGCAACCATCCGTCAAATATCCGTCAAATATCAGAGTAGCAAAATGCGGGTCGCCGAATCTAATCCTGATAACGAAGAATATTCGGACAGAGCATTCATGTCTGATATCCGGCCGCGTGGAAATGCCCGCCACCGCCTCGGCGTTTCGCCACCGCGGATACATCGATGCCCTTCGAGTCGGAACGCAAACTATGGACACGCATCCCCGACCCCGTCTCGAACCAGGTCATCGCGAATGGCCTTCCTTGCGCCAACTTACCGCAGATATCGCTGATGAGAACCGTAGCGTTGACGGTAAGGATCTTGTATCCATCCATCTCGACTTCCGCCGCCTTGTCGCACTGAGAATCGACGACGATGGCCTGGTAACGAAGAATGGCATTGCCTTGCTCGACATGGGACTTGCAATCGAGTAAATCACCCATCTTGTATATCTGATTCCATGTAGCGAAATCTCGCGGCATCGATCCCAACCAGGCGTCTAACGGACGAGCATTGGGCACGTTCCAGCGCCACAGGTCGCGCGCCTCCACCAGGCGCACGAGCGGAGGCACCGGCCTGTCAGGGAAGAAATACGACCAGGCCAGATGAGCGCCGCACCTGTCCAGATCGAAAACGATACGCGGCCGTCTGTCAATCGGCAGACTGCCGAAATCCGCCAGGTCGGCCATTGCGGTCTTGTGATGATCGAGTAACGTCAACGATGCAGCAGCATCGTTCAAACGAAGCAGCGTATCACGATCGTAGGAGAAATCCAGGATATACAGATCACGTCCCGCCACGTCGGTAACAGACGGCTCGACGCCATGCTGGACGGGCACGTAATCGGCGTCGTCACCGAACTTCCGCCAGGCACACCAGGCAGCGGTAAATCCGTCCTGACACGAAGCGTGATACAGAATCAAGAGTCTGGTCATGTGTGGATCGTTACCATTGAGTGAACGTAATAATTACATACATCACGAAAACGCCTCCTGACGTATCTCCAATCTCTTAGATCTATATCGCCCTCGAATGGTAGCGAATCGAGCGGAGGCAATACACGTTTGATGTGAAAATACCGAATATGAAAATCATGAAAACCATCCCCATTACGAATTCTGGTAATGACGAAATACCTCGTCCGGCGACACCAGACCTCGAAATCATCTGTCAAAGGCCTCTTGATCCAATTCCACGATTCCGCTGCCTGATATCCACGATGCGCTAGAAGAGACCACAAGGGGAATATTACCCTCGCCCATTCGCCCTCCTGTCGCCACCGCCTGGACTCCTCGTCATCGCCACGCTCTTCCAACATGTCGGCCAGCACCAACCAGTCCGTTGCATCGCGAGACGATCGAAGTTCTTGCTCGATAATCGATTGATGACTCTTCATGCGACATCCTCGTGCGGCAGTGCTGGACACTCGAAGTATTCGCCCCGGCCATCACATACCGGACATTCCTCGTTAGGTTCAGGGTCGGCACAGCAACAGCAGTCCTCACCACAATCGTGCCACCCACCATCGCCGTGGCAATGCCAGCAGGAGGCGAGTTCCAACTCGCTCCCGCAGAATTTACACCCAGGCGGATAGAAATCATCAGCATCCATCATTGCACCTCCCATTCCCAATCCAAGACTGTAGCCAGACTCGGGCGATGCCGAGCCAGCGCTGTCATGTACCGTTGACGATCCGGCTTCTTCCAATTCTGATCCGCAAAGGTCAACGGAAGATCGGCCATACCTCTCGCTGGCAAGCGAACGCCGTACAGCCACCCAGCGGCGTAAGCGATTCGGCTGTGGACCGGATTCCCGTCAGCACACCAAATCAGGGATGGCGCGGACGTTGCCACAATACGATTCCATCGTTGATACCTGGCCTCGGTGTATGGCTTACCGTCATGCAACCTCGACCATTCCAGATCGACAAGATATACGAACATCACGAACCGTAAGCGTTCGACGATTGGGCCGTACCGTTCGACGAGATACTCCAGGGATTTGCACAGTCTAAGATATTCCGACATCATTTCACCCAATCACACTCTCATTAGGCAGTTCGTGTCGATATGGATGCCACCCGTGCAAGTTCGCAGAATAGAGGACGCCACGCATCCATCGCTCCTCCCGACCGCCATTCTCCGCGACCCAGCGATCGTAGGCCGTTCGCCGCTTGTCGTAATTCGGATCCGGCGTGGCAATGTGACCGAACGGGCTGTTACCACACCAGAGCGGCTTTCCATTTCTACGAACATAGAGAATACCGTTTGGAACTGTGGCGCAGTAGACTCTGCCGTTGTACGGCTCGTAGAAAACTTCTTCCGCGCGAGTAAGTATCATTCCTCCAATCTTTGGCCGAATGTTGCGTTTGCGAAACAAGCACAGACTGTAACACGGTTTTGCGTTACCACCCCACGAGTTCACTCGTGCCAATTGAGCAAGACGACAGGATGCTGCCATACCCACCTTGACCGCTACCTCTTGGAATTGGCTAGCGAGAAGCGGACTCGTCGTCGCAAAAGTCTGCTTACCAGTCGGAGATACACTACCATCAGAAGCCATCAAACCGTCTAGAAGTGCCAAGAGAGTTTTTCTACCTGCACGAAGAAACTGTTCTGGAATGCGTTTCTGTTTATCCTCGTAACAAGACCAGGCTAGACGTTTGAACGACTTGCTACAGGACAGCCTGTAGTGGTCGTCGCCACTGTTGTTGACAAGGAATCCTGCTGCCTGTGCTGCCTGCCGAAGAAAATCAATCTTCCGTTGCCGTCGCAGGTGGAAAGCTATGCAGTAACTGCTAGCGCTATAATTCCCATCACCAATGAAAAAGCCGAGCAGTCTAGCTTCCGCTTCGTCCAGTTCCGGCGATTCCCAGACGCCTTCGCCAAGCCGCAAACGATGGCAGGTTTCAGTCAACTGGAATGCTGGAACTAATTCCCAGCGATCAAAACCACAATGCCGCCGCCGACTAGCCAACATGTTGTGATTTGGAGTTACGAAGACATCCACATGTTCGGTTAATATGCGAATCATGTCACCACTGTACGGTTCGTCTACCAGACGTAACGGACGTTGATATTCGATCTGGTTATCCGGCGACAGGGTAAGAAACTCGTCGCAAATGCCCACGTCTCGCCAATTTTTCCACCCACGCCCAGTTAGCACCTCTGTTTCTTCGTCGTAACATGCATGCATAGGCACCGCAGCACTCAGTCGTTCGGCCAAGGCAATGTCAGCGGCCGGATCGCGAACGCCATCATGCGTCAAGTAGGAAACACGCGCCACCCGGCCAACGGAGACCATGCGCCAATCCATCGAAAACGTTCGCCTTTCCGACTCGGTAACGAACGGCAGATGCCATTCACCGTGATCGACAAAGATCGGCGTGCTGGCGTTCATCGCATCGCGCATCATGTTGGCGATGTGCTGGAAGTGTGGCTCAGCAGCAGGATTGCAACGCAAGGCGAAGAAGTTGGCCCAGTCCGTGGCCGTGACGACCACCGTAATCCACATCCACGGCTCGATCACGCGATTGGCTAATTGCTTGTGAAGGCCCAACTCCGCCAATCGTCTAGCATGCCCAACGGCATCACCACAGGCCAGGAGCCATTCCAGTCGGGCTGCACTGGACTCGATGCCACCAAGAGCCCCGCCGTCCTGCATTCCCTTCTGATTCTTGCCGAAGTAGAGCGGAACGAACGGATCTTCCTCGACTCGCTGAATCATCTTCTCGACTGGGATGGCGCGACTCGACGCCGAGCAGCGCGACAACATTCTATGGGTGAGAATTTCGCTGTGGATTGTCCGATTATACGTCACGACAAACGTCGTCAGCCGCTTCCCACTGGGCGAGATACTGTCACACTCGATTCTGCACTCGAACGCCATCAGGATGCCCCCTTCTTCCGTCTCTCGATTTCTCGCGACAGATACCACGACGCCTTTTCTAGATCCTCGATCGGATCGGCGCCGACCTTCTTGCCGGCACGAGCGATGTACTTCACGCAATTGCCCAGGCAGAACCCCAACCCCCACGCTTCGATGACATCGATTGGCTCGACAGCCGTATCCGTGTAATGACTCGGATGATCGACAGGATCGTGTTCGATACGTGATTCAGTCATGAGCGGCACCTCCATAGTAGTAATAGGAACGTCCATATCGAAACCTTCTCTTTCGAGGTGACAAATCAACTCATCGACATTGTCGAAGTGATGCCGATCTTCGAGAGTAGCAGTTGGGAATCGAGTACCAAGTCGTCCACTACCATCGTGCCAGATCGTCAGACAAAGCGCCTTAAGACAAAGCGCCTTATCGACGCCCCGATTCAGCCCCTCTCCCGCCAAACGATTCCACGAATCAGCAAGTCGGGCAAACGCCTTCAACAACTCTCTCGAATGTTCACGCTTCATTGATTGGTCGCTCGTCGAGTAGACTTTTCAGTCGTGACATCCGCAACTGTTCGGACAACAAAAAAGCCAAGGCCCATCTGAACCATAACCGTTATACTCACCTGCACGAGAGCAGCAGGGGCGACCCGTACCGCCACGTTCATAGCCAGGGCTCTCTTCTGACAAAGGCTTGCGCTTCGGCAAAATCGACTCGAAGGCCTCGTCCAACGATGCGCATATCGAAACTAGCGGATGTCGAATGAAGGTATACCCCGCATCGACTCCTACGGCATAGACCGGCCTACCCATCGCCAGGGCGGCGCCAACCTCGATCAGGGCGCCCTTCGATATGTCTCCAGGTACGGCATAGACGATCGTAACATCCGCTCTGGACGCCTCGGCAATACATCTCGTCCAGAGATCGCCATAATCCACGGCCTGGCCAGGACGGTCCTCGTCGATCCAAGTAGAAATGATCGGCATGCCAGCCTCACGATATCTTCGCCACAAAGGAGCATGCACGACCTTACTTGCTACATATATCTTCATCTCTCTGCGCGCCCATCCTTTCGACGTGGTTCAAGGATTGGTAACACTTTGCAGGGCCAAACAGGCGAAGCGAAACGGCGTAACACATCGAGAGGTGTCTCGAACTTCGCAGTTCGATGTGTTGCCCAGCGAACAGTCGTTCTAAACCATGCCATCCTTTCCAAGAAGCCACTCTTTCATTCCATCTGGGGCGGGCGGATTCTTTATCCCGTTACGAGTGTTCCCGATGCGCCCCAACACTTCAGAAAAACGCCTCACCTCGTCGCGATCAGCCTCGGGAAAATCATTCTCCTCCATCAATGTTTCGATTTTCAGAGACGCCATATCTGGAATCCACCCACCCATAATTCACTCCCTTCCACGTATAAAATCTAACGCTTCCATGCCCCCATTCGAGATGCATTGGGCTCCGTCAATCACTCTTGCTCGTTCACAAAGGGGCCTTTCTCAGAATGGCGGCCCATGTAAGAGAAGAAATAACCTGTCACAGCCGAGAAACTTCTGACGCACGGCGATCGTTCTGGATCTCGAGATCTTCCACGTGTCTTTGCAACTTGCCAATCTCTAGTTCCAACTCCTCGATTCGCCGTTGCGAAGATACATATTCCGTGGCCGGATTGCGCCTACTGGCAATATACTTTTCGCACATCGCCAACTCTACCCGGCAATCGCGGGCCGGCGGGGTAAAGTCTTCCGGAAGAACCCGGTACAAGTCCTCGTCGTCCTGCCAACAACGATCGTCTCCGCGATAGTCGCGGTGCTTCCGAATAGCCTCTTGCAGTCGCCTGATTTCATTGCATTGATCGACATACGATAACGATTCGGGCAGACAAGGATTCTCGAGTGTTGACAAGTTCATATCCTCTCCTCGTAATTCATCCATACGCACTCCGTCATGCGCCGTTTCGCCGCACCTCCCGCCGCATGGTTGGCGATGTCGAAATCGACCCGCCGCCAACCGTTCCGCTCGGCCACCTCGTCGTACAGATCGCAACGATATCCAGACAAAGCGAACTTGCCTCTGATTCCTGAAATCGCGCCGAGCAACTCTTGATGATCGCCCACGCTCATCTCATGAGTATAGTCGCCAGTCGTCGCTCGCGTCTCGTGCAAATAGGGAGGATCGAGATAGAACAAAGTGTCCTTACCATCTTGCGAACGAATCACATCGAGCGCCGGCCTCGGCCCAATAATCAGGACACGCTTCAACCGCTCGTGAACCGCCGGCAAGCCCTCGATACATGACAACCAGGCAGATGTCTCGTTGTTCATCCGCCGGCGCGTCCGCGTCTTCGTGATGCCGGTAAACGACTTCATTCGGCCAGCCAAACTCTGGCGACAGGCAACAAAGAACGCCCACGCCCATTCGACCTCGCACGCCGGCGGAATATCCAATACTGCTCTCGCACGGATCCATTCCGCCTCGCAAAATGGTGTCGCCTCCACCCGTCGCTGAAACCGAGCAAAGGTGACCTCGCTCTGGAGTACCCGCCAAAAGTTGACGAGCCCGCCATGCAGGTCGTTCACCACCTCGCTGACGCCGTCTGGATTTCTGGCCAGCAAGAGGCTCCCACCACCGAAGTACGGCTCGACGTAATGGATGCATCGCGGCAGCAAGGCACCGATTCGCGAAGCCAGGTACGCTTTGCCACCGTGCCATTTGAGACAAGAAGAGATTGTCACGTAGTTGACTCCTCCACGCTCTCCGTTTCCTCTGCTTCCTCAGCATCCGCTGCCAAATGTTCGACCTCGTCGAACAAGGTCCGTTCTCGCATCTTGGATTCTTGCTCTCGGAGAAAACGAACGCCATGCTCGACGTACTCGGGCTTCAGTTCGATGCCGACGAACTTCCGCCCACATCTGAGCGACACTACGCCTTCCGAACAAATGCCGGCGAACGGAGACAGGACCACATCACCAGGCAATGACCAGATCTCCACGGCTCGCTCGATCAGGCCAAGTTGTAGGGGGCAAATATGGCGCGCATCTTTCTCCGACTTGGCGAGTTTGAAGTTCAACACGTCAGTTTGGTCGATGTCCCACCAAACCGGCTCCGCGTATCGGCGCCAGATAGCGATCGACCGATCGTAATTTCCTCGACCATTGCGAGCGAACTTCGACGGATGATCCTCGCCGCTCAGATCGACACTCTCGCCAACATAACGGAGAAATCCATTCGGCCGAACGACCGGCTTGGAACTGCAAAGGCCATTACCATCTTCGGGCGGTTTGCGAAAACAAATCAAATAATCCGCCATCCCCATGCGGAGTTGTGACGAATCGCGCTTGACCGTCTTGTGCAAGAGTCCGTTGTTGTTAGTCCGCTCTCTCTCGATAACCGGACACTTCCAGATCGTCACCCGCGAATGATAGACCCAACCAGCGGCCTCGAATTCCTGGATACAGGCCCCCGGAAAGTCGATCAATCCCGTCGTCCCCCACACATTGGCATACTTCGGCAGATCCTTGACGTGAATGGCACAGATCCGACCGGGCACGGTCACACGCAGCATTTCGGCGATAGCAAATTGATAGTGACGAAAGAACTCCTCGTCATCCTTGCTATTGCCCAGATCGCGCTCGGAATCAGAATAAATGTACAAACTGGAAAAAGGCGGAGAGTGGATGATAAAATCCATGCTGCACTCTGGGATCCCCTTCAGGACCTGGCAGCAATCACCGGTATAGACGCACCAGTTCTCTCCCTGCTGAGCATCGACGACGTCTACTTGCTCCTGAGCCATGATGGCACCTCCATGAGTCGCTTTGGTAAATATTTGGACAAGGCCAAATCACCTTGTAGAAGATCGATTTGAGTTTTCCGCATGGCATCAGCCAACGACGCTTGCATGGCCTGATGTGCCTTCTGCTTTTCGAGGACGCGATTGGTGATTGCCTCTTCCGCATCACTCTGGACGACCCACACCGTCACCGGCCGCTTCTGACCAAACCGCCAACTTCGACGAACAGCTTGGTAGAAGCGCTCGAAACTATATGTAAGACCAACAAACACCACATTGGAGCAATGTTGGAAATTCACCCCTAAACCGAACATGTCCGGTTTGCAAATGAGAATCCTACGCCCCGAGGCGTGCCCGCAAATACAAGATCGCGCTGGCGAGTACGGATTGTTAATCAATTGGCAGATACATATATTTCCCACAAACCAACTGGCGGTTAATTCCTTCCTCTTGTCCGAATGAGAACCGCGAACCTCGATGGCCTCTGGAATAGCTTCTTTCAGCGCATCGGCTTCGTAATCGGTATCGCACCAAACAACAAAATGCTCTGACTCTTTCGATCTGACAATATCCCGAGCCCTCGCCGCGCGTTCCTGGCAGGTGTGCCGCTTTTGCTTGTGCATCGTGTGGACGTTGATCTTGTCGATCGCCCAGAATGTACCGTTGCAAGGTTCTGATTCCACCTCGACGAATTCGTAGCGATAATCGACCGGCGGGAGAATATAGCCAGCATCGCTGTAAGACCCCATGTCGGATGGCCGACTGAGGCACAACGCCCAACCGCACATCCAACGCCAAAAGTCATCAGCAGCATGAGAAAGCAAGCGGTATTCACCGGATCGCATCGTATCATTCAGGAACCACCGGGACAGCATTTCAGATCCGGACATGACGCCCAGGAATTCGGCATGACATCCCAACTCCATCCATTCATTAGGAGCCGGCGTCGCGGTGCAGGCAAGGCGATATGGCGTATCCACGAACCGAGCGCAAAGATCTCGCTTCGTCTTGGACTTGAATTCCTTCAGCACCGAAGACTCGTCGAGAATAACGCCAACAAATTCGTCCGTGTCGAACTTGTGCAGCTTCTCGTAATTGGTGACATTGATTGCACAGTCCTGAACCTCTGAACGATCATTGGCAGAAACCACCGGAATGCCAATGTCGAATCGTTTGGCTTCGGCAATCGTCTGCGAACGTACGCCAATCGGACAAAGAAGGAGGATCGGCCTTCGCTCCCTCAAGACTATTTGCTCTCCCCAGAGTAGCGATTGGAGCGTCTTGCCCAGGCCACATTCTTCCAGAAAGGCACATCGTCCGCGTTTGATCGCCCATGATGCGGCGACCCGTTGCCAGTCGAATGCTCTAGGATTCAAACTATCCGGATGGACGGAAAATCCGTTGTCGCGCACCGCGATGTGCTTGCTCTCGATGAAGCGTTCGTATTCTATTGTCGCACTCATGACATCACCTTCTCGCAATGAGCAATCCCGTTCACCACCGACCACGCCGCGTAACGTCGTATCAATTTCCTGTCGGAAATAGTAGCGCCACCCAGGTCCTCGCGAACGCACACGTTCAGAATGGTAGTCTTGTCATCACGACTAAACTCTACCTGTCGCATCAGTTTTCCTGCACCAGCCGAGTAGACTTTTCCTATTCGGAGATAGCCGACCCGTTCGACTTCAGCCGGCTTATACGATTGGAATGACCCTCCATTTATCATCGAGCCAGGAAAAAATATCTCGACGATGTCTCGTGACCAAACTATTTCCACAACACCAAGGCGTCCTAAATGGTAACCTTTTAGGACACGAACCATGTCACCTGATCGCATCGATACTCCTCTTCGAACGAATCCCATTCGACACTTTCATTTACCAGTCACACTCGCGCAGCCAGCAACCTTACGGCCGTAACGGAGACAGGCACGGGAAAGCCCAGTTATCGCATCGTATTCTGAAGCGTAAGACCGACCCGACAGGAGATTACCATGAGTTGCCTGCACAATCGCATCATCAGGGAGTAGGCGATCGAAGATGGCCATTGGCAAAACACTAGATCCTGATTGCAAAGCGAAAGAAGAGTTCTCTGGCATTGCATGCCAACCAAAGCGCGTAGGTGCAGAATCGTCATTCCCATCGACTACCATCGCAAGCGGCTTCTTTCCCAGAAAAATCACCCCGTCGGTCGGATTCTCGAAATAGACGAATCGGCCGCATTGCGTTATCCCTTCGAGACTATCGACTACTACAGCGCCAACAAAACCCTTGTACCAAATCCAACCAGAACCGCCGGGTTCCCTGCCACGATTCAATTCTGAATGCTGGCATTTCCACGGCGTCTGACAACCGGGCGCATGGTAGATCGGATGCCGAAGCCATACACCAACACGGATCCATTTCGCCCTGCGTTCGTCACCATTCTCGTCGAGCCAGTCAGCAAAGACGAGACGACGCCAGTCTTCTCCTGGATGGAGAAGAATATCCTCGAGCATTACATCACCAGGCGTGACGATCACATGCCACCAAGCCTCTCGTTGATCTGGCGAATCACGTCTTGCCGGAGTGATTCCAGGCGTAATTGGTAAATGTCTTCTCGCGCCAACCAATCGGTCATCTCACCCTTGACCTGCATGAGCGCCTTGACAAGTGGATCATTCGCGTGGATGTGTTCCATGCAGAAATACACCCACCTGTTCTCCATGAGACGAGCATTACGGAAGAATTGCTTCTTCTCTCCCAGGTCGCACGTCAGGCAACACGTCGATGAACAGAAACCACAGTAATCCTTGCCGCAGACGACACACGAACGCCCCGACACTCCTTCCGCTTCACAGGCCTCGCCATCACAGAAGGAAAACTCGACCGTCTTCTGCACTCGACTCATGATGACACCGCCTTTACAGGGCCTCGACCTTCGGGATATCCCGCTTCCGCCAGCAGTTCACGCAACCGCTGCACGTCATCGATCACCCAGGCCAACCCGCCGGAACGCCGCACGCTCTCGAGCCACTCCTCTTGCGCCAACGTCAGCTTCCCCCCAGGGCGCTTGCATTCGATCGCCAGGAACCGACCACCCGGCAATATCGCGAATACGTCCGATGATCCCTTGGCACCAAAGCGGACGAACTGCCTCCTACCACCCGCACCCGGCAGAAACGTACCGCCACTGTTGTTCCGCCAGGCAAAGATCCGCCGAATCGCCAAATAGTCCAACACGGCTCGCAACACCGGCGCTTCCCGCGATGCTCTGGCCATGATAATTACCTACAGTCTAGGTGTAGTTTTAGTATCGTATTACTCCTTACGACAATTATAGCGGTTCTATCCGTTGGTTCGGACGCGAGCTTTTTTGTTCAGTCCCCCGCGTCGAGTCGCGCGATCATCGCACGTATGTCGGCGATCCACTCCGGAAAGACTTTCTCTTCCAGGTTGGCGGGCGATGGCCCGCCCGAAAAAAGTGGAGTATCCCAGGCGGCGTTCGTTTGTCGGAGCAACTCGAGCAGTCGGTTCTGAATGGCGCGAACCCGATCGTCGCTTTCACTAGCCACGCCGATCAGGGGGTGGATGTGAATGTACTTGCGGGCATTCCTCTGCCGGCCTAGTCCAAGTCCAACGAGTTTCATGGAAACACTATCGACCGTACGATTCAGGCGCCTGGCCATGTCGGCGAACTTCATACCCTGCGAATGATAGCCACGCAGGAGACGAACCTCGGCATCTGTCCACATGCGAGGTAGTAGTCGAAGTTTACTCATAGATCAAACCTCCTTTTCAACAGCATTGATTCGCCTACCGATCCACTCCAGAATCGTTACCGCGCCGGCATTGCCAATCATTCGATACTTGGCGGAATCACTCAGCGGCGGCTCGAGATCCATCCAGGTATCTGGCAATCCCTGGAGGCGTAAACACTCCGTGGGCGACAACTTCCGAACGATATTCCACGTGGCAATATTCCGCTCCTGAGCCCGGCCACCACCGGCCGGGCTCAGCAAGGTGTAACTCAGATCTCCTGATACGTCAATGACACGGCCACCATCTCGGCCACGTTCCTGGAACGCAATCACGCTAGCGGATGAATTGACCTCGAGCGGCAAGGCCAGGTTTTCGCTAACGATCGGATCCTGAGTTCCATGTACGACAAAGGGCATTCCGCCTGCCTCGTTACCATTTCCTCGTCGCAATGTACCCATTGGCCCAACGTTCGTCCCATGACACTGGTACGCCACGATCGGCGTTCCTCGGCCGGATCCATCCTCACCGGCATCCGCGCCTTTGCTTGTGAGCGTGTGAGCGTGTTCGCCCATGACGGACACTGCCGGCCCGACGACAATCTGATTCGTGCCATTGTCGTCGGACGCGGCCAGGCTCACGGAGCCGCAGCGTTTCGCTGCGGCTCCGTGAGCCTGGAAAACGCTACAGCCATCAGCGCTTTGTCCAGCATCGGAGGCAATACTCGACTGCGTTCTTCGGCCCGGCGGAGGATGCCACGGCATGCTCGAGGACTCAAGTAATACTTTCGCAGGTAAGCCTCGAAGTCGGCCGGCGTCTTGCCGGGATGCCTCACCAGCCACTCCTCGAGAGTCTCCAGAACGTCCGACAATGAAGATTCGCTCCCGCCGCTGCGCCAGGTGGCGGTATCGAGCGTCCAGGCTACAGAAGGCCCACCAATACCCGAGTTCGCCCAGCGAAGCGAGGATGGTTTCGAGATCGTTACTCTCTTCCACTTCCCATTCACTACCTTCCACCGGCTCACTCGGCGGTTCGACGGATGACCAGGACGAACGCAAACCGGAGACGTTTTCGACCAGAACCCAGCGGGGACGAATCTCGCCAATGAGTCGATGGAATTGCCACCACAGGCCGCTTCGCTTTCCAGAAAGGCCAGCACGCTTTCCAGCCAGGGAAAAGTCTGTACAGGGTGATCCTCCGACGATGAGGTCGGGAACAGCAACTGTTGCTCCATTCAATGTCTCCACTTTGTCGTAAATGATCATATCCGGCCAGTGATGCCGTAAGACACGTCGGCACTGGGGATCGATCTCGTACTGCCATGCGCAACGCCAGCCAGCGCGTTCGAGGCCCAAATCAAACGCGCCGAGGCCGGAAAACAAAGAACCAAAAGTTGGCATCGTCATGCCTCTTCGCGCATCCGTTCTAACGCCTGGGCCAGTATCGCTCTCGTGCAGGCTAACCCGCAATCCAAACGCCTGGCGATTGCTGTCATCGTCCATCCATCGAAGAACCGTAGACGTACGACGAGGCGTTCCCGGCCTGTCAGGAGAGCCATCAGGCGTTTCGCTTCATCTGCTACTTCTCGCTGTTCCATGATCTCTGTCGTACCATCCTCGACTGATGGCGAAACGATGTCCGATAGCGGCACCACGGATGCATTCCGCACCAGCGGCCAGTGAGTAGCAGCGCGATGAACGGCGTTCCACACCGCCCGACCCAGGTACGTCGAGAACTTCAATCCACGCCACCCATCCCAATTGTGAGCGCATCGTACCAACGCATCCAGTGATTCGCTTCGTGCCTCTTCGAGGGGCAATTGTCGAGCAAACGAAGATCTACGTCGCGTATAGGCCGCATACCACAATGCTAGCGCATAGTGATCTTCCACCAGGCGCCGAGTAAGCAAATCGCCCGCGTCGTCGCCAAAGATAACTGGGCCATCATCGCAACGCTTTCGGCGATTACCTCTCGTTGGTCGCGTCTTCCTTGGCGGGACGTCTTCCATCTCGCCAAACAATCCATGCTCACTCATCCTCCTTGCCTCCTTCCTCGTCTTTCTCCTTCGCATCGCGAGCAATCGTAGCCATCTGATAGAGCTTCATCGCAAAGACTCGAGCCTCGGCCAGCGACAGCGATGGTGGACATTCGATGACGACACGATCCCCTACCCGCAATGCCGCTGGAATGGTAACTGCATTCGCCAGCATTCGGGATTCCACGAGACGTATACCCCGTGCGGTTATTTCCAGTCGTGTGATGTATCCCTTTTTCATCAACGCATTCAAGTGGCCAACCGTGCCATTCGTACTCTTGTGGCCAAACTTCCTGGCAATCTCCCGCACCGTTGGCGGGTACTCGTTGATTACCAGGTAATCGCGTATGTAGTCGAGGACATCCTTTTGCCTCGGTGTCAACATTGGCCTTGTCTCCATTGCTTCCATCGTTTCGCCTCCTCCTCCAGCGTGCATCACATCCATCTCCCCGTGTTTCACATCCGCACCACTCCACCGATTCCACCAGCATCGCAAACTGGCGAAATCGGACTCGATTGGACTTGTCAGCCATTCGCGGCTGATTCACTTTGCCCCAGCAATCGAATCAGCCTTTTTTTACACTTCGTGAACGTGGTTCGCTTCACTCTTGGCCAGTTGCCCAGACATGCTCCGAGACATGCCATCAGGGAGAACCCTTCGGTCCCCGGACCCTGTCCATGTTCCTGGCAGTACGCCTTCACCTTCGTGTGCAGGGTCGCCAAATCCTCCCTACTCACCCTTCGCCTTCGCTTTCTCTTTGCCATCACTTCACCCCCCCCCGTGTTCCAGCTTGCCGCTCGGCTCGCCTCGTCCCTCTCGCTCGCGCTTCCCAGAGGCGATCGTAGATCGTATTCGCTGGCTGTTACTCACACTTCGCACACAAACGCGTAGCGATCCATCCCACACCTCTTTTGGCTACTCTTTCCACTTACCTCCGCTTGTACCCCACACATGGAGGCGCTCTTTTGGCTACTCTTTCCACTCACCTACATTTCACCACTGACTCCCGCACGCATTGCAGGCAGGTGGTGAGGCTCGGTGCGCATCATCCCCGTCCAAAGTGGACAGGAATGATCGCAAAATAGCACTGCATCCAGTATGGAGCCGGCCGTATGCTTGATCAGGCACTGCGTCTTTGTTCGGTAGTCCAGTGCCGGCGGTTACCCGCCTCCCCTACGCTCCCCCAGCCATCCTCGGGCACCTGCCATCCTCACCCGGGGCTGTTTCGCTGGGACCGGCGAGCAATCAATTGGTCGCCAGGCGCTCCTCGCCACCGGACTCCTTCCAGTCCGGCCGCTCGGAAACGTTCGTCGGCCGCCAATGTCGTTCCCTTGTGAGGAATCCCTTCGACGGCTCTCGTGGCCTTGCTCCTTCCGCGACCGGCCACCTGGTCCCTCCGCCGATCGCCCGCAGGCCCGCTCGGCGGCTACACGGTTTGCTCAATCAGGGGCTATGTCTCGACTCGTCAGTTGCTTGCGTTGGGCATTGTCTAGTCGTTTTTCGATTCGACCCAAAACAAAAAAACACCCAACCCGGCTAAGTGACTCCCTGGCATCGCATCAGACAACGCAATGATGCGGTAGCTTTCGCTACGGGAGTCACCCGCGCCGGGTTGGGTGCGAATGATTCAATGCGTCGTCTCAGATTCGTCTTCAGCAACGCTGCCACAATCGTGAAGACTTGGCATATTCTATACCATGACCATTCCCCCAGCAAACCGATTTATCTCGCCCTGGGTGTCCCGTATCCCTGCTCAGCCAAACTCTTCGCAGTCGCGCGAAAGTCCCCTGCATGTGCCAACAGAGTATAGGCATGAAACTTCGTGTAAGCGCGACGATCCTCGAACGGATGGGCGTTAGTGGAGAAGATGTACAACCATTCCATTTCTCCCTTTCGATAGAACCCAGTCGTCGCCGAAACTCCTCTTTGCTCTTTGCCCGGACGGCACCACTCTCGCACTCCGGATCTCGTCCGAATGCACGTCCAACCAAATGGTCCCAGAATGTCGAGCCAATCCGGACCGCGATTATCAAAGTCGTCACCAACGCGAACGCCAGGCTCAGCAATTGTCGGCGCGAACGGCGTCCTCTTTTTTGGCGCGGATGCGGGAACTGGTTCCCGCGACAGCGCCCTCGCACAACGGATCAGCACGTCTCGCTCCGCTTTCTCGATCGGAACCAGTTCCTCGAGTCTTTTCCCCGCGACATGGATATAGCGCCGGCGTGTCTCGTGGCAGTCCAGCGGACAGCCGGGGACGAGTGCGTAACCCCCTTCGCCGCGAGTCTCGATCAGGCAACGCTCCTTTCCCGGCGCCGCCGGATCGATGGCGAGCTTGGCATTCCCTGGCACATCTCCGAATGATCGCATCCAGACATGGATACCAAACGGTTGGCGTGGCGTGCGGACGATGCACAGCCGCCAGAGCAACCCCGGCGACGCCTCTTCTACCGCGACACACCATTGCAAGAAGTTCACTTCGGCATTGCGGTCGAAGTCGATGAGTTCCAAGCCTCCCGACACCTTGCCACAGACGGCGGCGATCCCTGGCGGTCGCGGGGCGCTCCACCACTCCCTGGCCTCCACCCAATCGGGCAACTCCGACTGGTATGCCTTCCAGGCCACGCAAGGACGCTTACTGCCATCTCGGGCCACCGGCACGACGGAAATGCCGGCGTCGAGATAACTAAGCGCGTGATCGAGTACCATGTGACGACTCATGGCATCTCCTCCTCGTGGATGTCGGGAACGTCTTTCGTCTCCGTTGGCGCGACGCCTTTGCAAACAGTTGGGCGAAAATCCCATCGCGCCGGCAACTCGGACAAGGGCAACCAGTCGCTGGCCACCTCGCACCAGCCGACGGCACCAGTTGGGACGAACACTTCTCCCGTCGCTGGGAGTATCATTGGCAGAGCCACACCGGAGCCGAGTTTCCACCAGATCATTCCCGGCCGAGGCCTAGCCAGGACGCGAATAATCACCTCGCGATTCGTCTTCAGTTCAGCAAGAAGGAAAGGCGATGGGACACCTCCCTTTGTTGCCGGTGAGCCATCGACTCGCAAGAAGATCTCGATATTCTCCTTGGCGGCCGCCATGATGAGTTTCGCCACTTGCAGGCGTTCTTCGTCTGGTGTCATGGGTCAGGATGCCTCGTCAGTTCAGGTGTGGAGACTCGGGAATCGCCGACGCAGCAAGGCAACCGCGCGATATCACGACAACGACGAGATACCCCGCCTTCGAGTACAATGGTTCGACATCGTTCGCGTAGATTGGTGGCATCGATCAGGTCTCGACTTACACCATTCGCCCTGGTCACGCCATCGAGCAGGCAGCGCGACAGAGGGTCATCCAGGTCGAGAACGAAGTAGAGCAAATTCGTGATCCCGGCCGAACGTACCGTACGCCTCATGTGTTGCAGTGTCGGCGCGGCGGTCGCCAGGAGTCTTGCGAAATGCCTCTCGTCGTCGGTATTCATTCGGTCCGACTCCTTTCCAGATATTGCGGGTATACTTCCGCAACCTTGCGCCAGCAGTCGCTCTTCGTCGGCGCGTGCGGGAAGTCGTCCGGTGGCCACTCCTTGTAACGCTGACGATACATCTGGGATGCGGCACCCATCGTCCGGTCTTTCCTGGCCATGATCGCCAGACACGAGCGCCAGTACCGGATGCGTGTCTCGCGCTTCTGCTCCTCGGTCAACGTTTTTTCCACTTCGGTAAGCAATTGGTTCTTCACGGCGGTCGGCTGCAACTTCTTCGGCAGCTTGTACGCGCACTGGGGGCAGACGATCGTACCGGAATAGAGATATCCGCACTGGGGGCAGGCAATTGGGTTCTTGTGTTTGCCGTCCTTGCGGTCCTTCTTGTTGCGACATTCGACAGTGTCGGACGTGTCCAGTGTCCAGCGAACATCCTCGTCGGGAAAACCATGCTCCAAAACCGCGTCAGCATGATCGATGAGGATCGCTTCCGACTTTCCCGGATAGGCTCGCATGGTTCGTCCAACGGCCTGGATGAACAGGATGTAACTGCCAGCCATGCGCAAGAGGATGATGCACGACAGGCAGGGAACATCGACACCCTCGATGAAGACGCCGCAGTTTGCCAAGATCACGGTTTCACCCGACTCGACACGAGCAATGATGCGGTCGCGTTCATCGTCATCGGTGTGTGCATCCATGTGTTCTGCTGGAACTCCGGCGTCGTTAAATGCTTGACAGGCTGCAACACTGGCCGCTACCGTGCCGGCGAACAGAATCGTAGGCCTGCCATTGGCGATCGCCTTCCACGTCGATATCGGATCACCAGCGAGTTTTCTCTTGCTGACATGACGCTTGCCGTAATTCTGCGGCGCGTAGCATGTCACCGGGCAAAGATAGCCTTCGGCGATAAGTCGAGAAATCGGCACGCAACACTCGATGGCCTGGTAAAAATCACCGAGCCCTTTCCCATCATCCCGTGCCGGTGTCGCGGTAGTTCCGAGATGATAAGCATTCGGATACATCTCCAGCAGTCTCGTGTATTCGTCGCCGGGAACGCGATGCGCCTCGTCCACGATTACCAGGTCTGCCGGCGGTAACGCGATCCAGTCGTTGCGAACGGCACGAGACAGGATCGTGTCTCGGCTCGCCACCTGCACGGGTAGCGTCAGGTTGGCCGAAACGCTCGACATCAGGACGCCATGAGGAACCCCGAACTCGACGAGTTTCTTGCTCTTCTGCGTGATGAGCCGCCGCCTGTGCGCAAGGAAGAGGACTCGCCTCCCCTTGGCGACGGCACATCGCACCATTTCTGAAGTTATGAGCGTGTTGTGCGTGACGGTGAAGTCGCCAAGCAAAAAGAGGCGGTCGCCATCGATCGAGAAGCCAAAGTATCGGCCGATGCCAATTGGCTCGACGGTTATCCCAGTGACGAGGACGTTCTTTTGCTGAAGGCGCGGAGCAGCCTTTTTCCGCTCGATCTTGTTGGGGATAATCGAACAGTCGCCGCTAATGCTTACGCGGAAGTAATCGCCAGTGAATCCGCCTTGGCAGGATTTTCGACAGGGCGCCAAGTATGCGGCCAGTCCGAGGGATCGGCACAGGAAAACCACGTCGTCGGCCAAACGCTTGTACTTTGAAATAAAGTCGAATCCGCCATGATCGCAGTGGCCATCACCATCTAGGATTCCCGCAAGAACTGCCAGTCGTACCTCCCGACTGTTGACGCGATAAAGTGCGGGAACATGCTTGTCGTTGCAGACGCCAAGATTGCGGAGCTTGGCAGTTACATGGTTGCTTCGCCGCGTTCGACCAACAAGTGCCAGGCTTGGGCACTTTCCCGGCTGAATCTTCCTGACAAGGTTGACGCCTTCCACGTCAGCAAACTGCGCGAGATAATCGTCAATTTCCTGATCGGGCTTGCTTACAATTGGCATTCCAACCGTTCCATCGGCTAGCCAGATACCCAGAAAGTACGGATCGAGGGGAATGTCGCGGGCAGGAAAATCGACGCCGGTTCGCCAACCTTTGAGGTTGTCCCGCTTCCACTGGGGCAGAGTCAGGAATGTTGGCACGTCGATAGCATGAACGGTATGCTGGTCACCAGATATCAGGGGTGTCATCTTAAGCGATAGGATATGTGACTCATTGATGACGTAATGGTCGCCTTTTACTGGCGTTACACGGTAGAGCATCTCCTCACCTGAGCAGACAGAGAGAATCCTCCGCGGTAGCGAATCAGGCCCCATGAGCATGTGGCCAACCATCACGTCTTCGACAGGTTTAACGGTGCCATCGTACAGGAGGACAGGCGTGCCTTCGCCGAGGCACTTGCCTGCCCCAACCGGAGCCTGGACGACGACCCGACGGACACCGTCGCGGTAACGATAGCGCACTCGTTCGACGAGATCGGACTGGTACTTGCGGAGAATTGGCGTCATGACGTGATCTCCGCCAGACGCAGATTGTCGAGTCCCGACGCCGTGACGTAGCCACATCCGTGCTTGCACGCTGGGCACACAGCGTCGCCTACCTTGCCGGCACCGTGACATTTCGGGCAAACAGCGTGCGGCAGGTTGTGTTGGATCAACTCGGCCGCGCACTGGAGCGCTTCGTGTGACTCCTCGAGACTGGCGCCAATCGCCTCGACCGGGATGTAAGGATAGGCATGCCGACGTTTGGCGATCTGTCGTGTTACTGATTCGTACTGAACAGCCTTCATCCAGGCCAGCACTCGGTTCGCCTCTTCGGCGAGTGCTGCGTCCGCAAATACATCCCGGAGATTTGCCGGCACGACGGTTCCCAGCGCGTCCTTCACCTCTTCCTGCTTCTCTCGCGGTTTGCGTTTCGGCTTCGGTTGTGGCGAAGACGGATCTTCGGCTACCGGCGGCAACGGATCGTAGTCGTCATCTTCCTCGTCTGCTGTGCCAGTCATCTCGGCGACGACAACCTCGACGACTGCCGCCACTGGTATCTCCTGATTCGATCGCGCAACCGCCTCGTCCCAGGCCTCGCGGCGCTCCTCGGGGGTCGTCAATCCACTCAACGGTCGGAGAACAGCCTCCGGAACGCCGCACTTTTCGCCAATTGGCAACTTTTCGCCAATTGGCGAA
>OFSE01000141.1_pt1 | contig 24577 bp, 17 predicted proteins | sample 1543261 | NCBI WGS metagenome assembly OFSE01 (sample SAMN07774225, study PRJEB24372) | wastewater metagenome | isolation source: Exp Tend VB 50WW | collected 2016-02 | reverse complement strand
TTTTTCATTAAGAGCTGGACAGTTTGTTAGCTACATTAATAATTTTTAATTTATAAAATATAGGGAGTATCCCTAAAATTCATCGAATTATATAAGCATATAGAGCGGCTATAAATATACCTACAGCAGTATATAAAAATGAACTAAATACACTCAAAACCCATATCAACTTCTTTTTTTGAGAGAAAACCGTCCAAAATTGGATGACAAAACATCCAATTTTGGACGGCTATTTCTTCACGTCACTGTAAATCCTTGCCGTACACAATAGAAAACGCGGTATCTGATGTTGTCAAATTGACGTTTTATCTGAATGCCTATCTTGGTTTTCTGCACATCGCTCTTGATCCAGACGCTTAAAAAAATCTATCACAACTGCTGCATCGCGGGTACGCTTAAAACTGGGTAGGCTTTGCCAGATGCGTTTGCCGTAGGGTTTGCTGATTAAGCGCGGGTCGCAAATCATGAGCACGCCGCGATCTGTTTCATCACGAATCAAACGCCCTGCCCCTTGTTTTAAATTGATGATAGCTTCCGGTAGCTGATGATGCACGAAACCGTTTAGACCACGCTTTTCCATGACTTCGATGCGGGCGGCGAGTACCGGATCATCGGGTGGTGCGAATGGCAGTTTGTCGATAATCACCAGCGACAAAGCTTCGCCGCGCACATCCACGCCCTCCCAAAAACTTTGGCTGCCGATCAAGACGCCATTGCCCGCTGCGCGAAATCGATCCAGCAATTCATTGCGCCCTGCGTCGCCCTGTACAAACAGCGGAAACGCCAATCCACGAGCCGTGAATAGTTCGCGCAAGCGCTCCGCTGCGTACTTTACTGCCTTGATGGTAGTACACAATAAAAAGCTACGCCCGCCTGCTGCTTCGATGATCGGCAGTGCGGCTTCAATCACGGCATCGGTATATTCGCGTGAATTGGGTTGCGGCATGCCGTCGGGCACGTAGAGCAAACCTTGCTGCTCATAATTGAAAGGGCTGGGCCAAGTTTTTGCCAACTCGTTGTATAAGCCCATTTGCGCGACGTAATGCGTGAAATCATTTTTCACCGCCATCGTGGCGGATGTAAAAATCCAAGCGCGTGGTACGCCTTCACGTTGCTTATTAAAAATCGGGGCGATGGAAAGTGGTGTTTTATGTAGTTGCAAGGAAGTCGAATAAGCCTCGACCCAAAATACACATGCCGGTTGCTCGACACCACCTTGATTTGGCACCACGCCATTCCAGTCACGTAACTGCTGCAACAATTGCACCGCACGTACCCGACATTGCTCAATGGTTTCGGCGCGCTCGGCTTGTTTTTCCAGCACGTCGAGCAGATCTTGCAGATGCGTTTTCAAGGTCTCTAACGTCTCGAAAAACGGGCTACTAGGAGCAATTTGCGCGAGTGATAAACGAATCGAATCCTGCGCAAACGCCAGACGTAAATCACGCGCACTGCGCTCTACCGGCGCGACCAGCTTTGCCCATTCCGCACCATCGCGTGCGTGTGACAAACCTTCTGCCAACACATCGCGGCAAAGCTCTAAAATCTGTGAAGTTGAAATAGTGTCGCCAAAAAACAAAGTGGCGGTGTCGGGTAATTGGTGCGCCTCATCAAAAATCACGGTATTGGCAGAGGGCAGCAATTCTGCAATGCCGGTTTCTTTCAATGCTAGGTCAGCAAAAAATAGATGGTGATTGACCACCACCACATCGGCCTGTTGCGCTTCCTTGCGCGCCTTCATGACAAAGCAATCTTGATAATATTGGCACTCGGTTCCCATGCAGGTGTCTTTGGTTGAGGTCACTAATTGCCACACCGATGCCGTCTCAGGTACGCGTGTCAGCTCAGCCTTATCACCAGTGGAGGTGGTTTTCATGAAACGTGATATGTCGCGCAGATAGCCAACATCTTCGCGCGTGGTCAAGCGACCATTTTGCAGCGTGCGCTCCAAATGGAAATGACAAAGATAATTGCCGCGCCCTTTCAGTAAAGCAACCGACACCGGTGCTTTCAGAACCTTGCGTATGGTCGGGATATCGCGCAGAAAAAGTTGATCTTGTAAATTTTTGGTACCAGTGGAGACGATCACCTTGCCGCCCCACAATAAGGCGGGAATCAGATACGCATAGGTTTTACCAGTGCCGGTGCCCGCCTCGGCCAGCAAACTGGTTTGCGTGGCGATTGCTTGTGCCACCGCTTTGGCCATTTCGGTCTGCGCAGCGCGTTGGCGATAGCCACTGATGGAGGCGCCCAGCACCCCTTGCGCACTAAACACCTGATCTAACTCGCCATCGTGCACCCCCACCGACGCTTGCACCGGCTGATCAGGAGAGGTAGGGCCTGCATTTGGTGCGGGAGCGGATACTTGCTGAGTTGCTTGCTTGATGTGATTCAAAATAGGGTGTGATTAAATAAAACAAATAATACCGAATAGAACATTCTGCTTATGCGCCAACTTCGTTCGCGCCCAACCATCATGCGAGCTAAGTCATGCGAATCAAACTCAGCGAAGCATCAGAAAAATGCAACAATTTGTAAATTGCATGGTCGCAACTTGATGCAAGTTCTATCGTTGAAAACGATTTTGCATCACAGGCGGGCTTGGCAATATTGACCACATTTTTAAGCAGGAACATCGGGCATCATTTGCATTTTAAGTAAGGTAATGTGGTCTTTTAATTGCAATTTTCTCTTTTTTAGCCGACGTAACTGTAGTTCATCATGGTGGGGGTCGTGCGCCACAGCGTCGATCACTACATTGAGATCACGATGCTCCACTTCCAATTCGATAATACGTTGTTGTATTTGCTCTGGATGATTCATAATCGCCTGGTTACGAGTAAAATGAGTCGAATCTATAAGTCTAACCAAATCTTGCGAATTCACGTATTTAAATTTAAAACCATTGACCTTCAATATTTTTTTGATGACCATTGAATTTTAGTTTCATCTCAATAGTTTAATCCACCAGCACGTATGAGCCAATATAAGATCGAAGCGGGCACCGGGCAGCACCTTGGTGACCGTAAAGAACAACAAGATAGAGTCGCCCTGTTTGCCGCCCCGAAGGCACCCGGCTATATGTTGGCGGTGGTGGCCGATGGCATGGGTGGTAAAAGCGGTGGGGCTTTAGCTGCGGAACAAGTGATTCGTACCTCAAAAATGCTGTTTGACGAGTTTTACCCTGAAAACGATGTCAAAGCCTTGCTGGAAAATATTGTCAACGAAGCACACATGGTGATCAAGTTAGCCGCTGTTTCGTCAGAAAAAGAACCACACAGCACCATGGTTGCGTTAGTTATTACGCCCAAGCAAGAGGCCATCTGGGCGCATGTTGGCGATTCTCGTTTGTATCGGTTTTCTGGACCCAACTTCGCTGAGCACACCAAAGATCACTCGTATGTGCAGCGCTTGGTGGATGAAGGCAAAATCAATGACGAAGAAGCCAAGTCGCATCGCATGTCGAACATTCTGGTCAATGTATTAGGTTCTAGCAATGCGCAGCCTTATGTGACATTCGGCGAGCACCAAAATTTACAAGCCGGTGATTCGTTTTTATTGTGCAGCGATGGTCTGTGGCATTACTTCGCTAACCCAGAATTGTCTGCCGCGGTGGCCGCTAACACACCGCGCCAAGCATCCGAATTACTGATTCGCAAGGCACGCGAACGCGCCGCTGGGCATGGCGATAACTGTACATTTGCAATCGTAAAGTTAGTTGCGCCGCCACCAGAACAAAAGACTTACGTTGTCGAAAAAATGCGCCGCGCCGTGTAAAACTGCCGCTTCTAGGGCAATTTTTTACTGTCCTCTTCACGCGGAAAATCGATCACTTCAAACTCGATCATGCCCAAATCGGGCTCCACTTCTGGCGGAAAATAACTGGGACCAGCATACGAATTCAATGCTGGCTTTGCGGCAGGATTTTGTGCCGAATTTATCTTATTATTTGTGTCATTATCCGCCGCCGATTTTTGAGCAGATGCCCGCACTGCACTGGCGTCGTCGCCGTGCTGCACTTCATTAGCTATGGCAATCAACATCAGCAAGTCTTTGTAAACCGACAATTCAAAACCGACCCGCTGACCTTCTCTATCGTCCACTAACAAGCTTTGTAAAAACGGCACAATTTCTGTGCTGTTCCACAAATCACAAATTTTCCCCATCAGATGCGGCATGTCATCCACATGCCTCTGCGTGGCCACTTCGGTGGTGCTTTCAAATTCTGGAATATAGGCATTAAACAAGGCCGAAAAACGCGTTTTCAATTCATCGTATTTTTCTTTATCTTTGATGATGCGATACAGATCCAGCAAATATAACCACGGCAGTGGGGAATCTGGGCGCTCCAGCTTTGCTTGGCTATCTAAAATTTCAATCGCCCGATGCGGATCATTCACCGACATCCAGAATTCTGCCTCTTGCGTCACATCAGAAATTTCTTCTACCTTCACTGAGCTTGCGCGAGTAGAAAAGAAATTGAAGACGCTGGTATTGGTGTCTTCCAGGCTCGGTGTTTTCGGTGCGGCAATATCGCTTTGAAAAAATTGGTCGCTATGACTAAGCAGCGCATCATCAGATTTGCCACGGCTCGCTTCATCCTTCTCTGGCATTGCGCTCTCTTGCTTATGCGTTTGCTTATTTACTTGCTTACTCGCTTGCGCCGCAAATTTTGCGTCTTCGGTCAAGCTCGGTTCGTAAGAGGCTTGCACATCATTAACGATATCTTCCAAATTTTTACGGCGCTCGGCATCTTTTTTATTTTTGTCTTCGGCTTGTTCCCACCAAAACGATTGCACCTGGGTTTGCAACCGTCGAATATACACAGTCAGCAAGGCAATCACGATGAGGGCGAATAGGCTCAACGCTGCTAGCGCATACACCCAATTTTGTGAGAAAGAATTATTTTTTAACGCTTCCAACGCCGCTTTATCACCCGCACTTTGTTTTTTTATCTGCGCCATTTCGGCTTGCAACTTTTGCAGAATTTTTTGATTGTCGTCCGCCTGATTCAAGCTGGCCGTGGGCGATTTTTCATCGCGCAACAACGCCGCCATCTGGCTCTGTGCCTGCCGCAATTCGGCCAAACTTTCAATATTTTGCGTCACACTCGGCTCAGACAGCGCGGCGCTGATTTTTAAGCCGTGATCGAACGAGGGTGTCGCCGAAGGCGCAGGTAGCAACGCCTCATCACTCAAGCGCAATACATCTTGGCTAGTGGCATTCTTTTTTGGCTTGGATTTTTTTTCTGGCTTATTTTCAACTGCATTCACAAACACATCAGAATCCACTTCGGGCAGTGTGGGCTTCCCTTTGTTTTTACGCGCTTTACGTGAATGATCGCCGCCAATTACCGGTTGTGATTCTGCTGTATTTTGCTTTGCATTTTTTTGCGGTGAGGCAGAAGTCGCGCTTGCTGCTTGTTCACTACGCTGCGGATCAGGTGTATTGTCTTTTGCATTTGCATTTACATTTGCAAGCAAAAACTGCGGTGGGTCGAGCAACACCAAAAATTCTCGATGTAATTGAATATCGCAACTCGCATTCACCACGATTTTCAAGGCTGGCTCATTCAAACTAATGCGGGTGGTAATGCTCAGAATTTTTTGCAGACCAGACTGACGAATTGACACCTGCGCCGGAGTGATCAACGTCCCATCCGTGGTCTCGATTTTGGCACGCATACAACTTGCATCCACATCAGCAGAATCTGCCCCAATCAACGCCAGATCTGCACGTAACGTCTGACCCAAAGCCGATTTAAGGCGCAGTTCTCCCAAACCCAGTGCATGCGCCGCGCTAGCGACGCCAAACATCAAGATCAAAGAAAGCAAAGTCGGTTTGAACCAACAACGAACTTGCTTCACACGACGATTTTGGGAAAAAATGTGCATCATTCTATTGCGCGTAAGCCACCTCGTTCACGCTTTGTAAGTCGGTCTTTTAATTAAATGGAAACAATCGCTGGAAAATTATTGAAAGCTTTATGTGCCAAGTAGGTATCTTACTTGCTTTATAACATACGTAAAAGAGATTTAGCCTTCAATAAAGAGCACAAGTGTCTGAATTTGAACAAAATTAATAGTTTTACACATCGATGTTAAAGACTTCTAGTTGTAACAAGTTGGTTTAAAAATCAAGCAATTTCACAACAGGACTTACGCAAAACAGACGTTGGCGTTGTTGCTTCGCCTTGCCGTACCTATTTGTACTGTCTGCGGCTTCGCGCCTAGCCAACGCAATTTTGCGTAAGTCCTACACAATTAGGGTCGATCGAGAATTTTTTTGGCAATGCCTCTCAAAATATTGACCTCTTCTTTTTCTAATTGAGTACGGGCAAACAAGCGTTTGAGTCTAGGCATTAATTTTTTGGGGCTATCCGGGTCAAGGAAATCAATTTTGATCAAAGCTCGCTCTAAATGTTGATACATCCCTTCGACTTCATTGGCCGCTGCAAGTTCGCCGCTAAAGCCAATCTCTGATGTAGGTGACGCTCCGCTTGGTCGCTCGGCCAATGCCGCCATACGAAACTCATAACACAAGACCTGCACCGCTTGCGCCAAATTCAGTGAAGAGTAAGCCGGATTGGCCGGAATATTAATCAACGCATTGGCGTTGGACACAATCTCATTGGGTAAACCAAAGCGCTCGTTACCGAATACCAGCGCAATCGCTTGATCACCAATCGAGCGTAATTTTTCCGACAAATGGCGTGGCGTTTCTATTGGTGGTGAAAATTCGCGTAAGCGAGCGCTGACGGCGGCGACGAATCGGCAATCAGCCAGCGCTGTATCAATATCAGAAACAATTTTAGCTCGCTCCAACACATCCAGCGCGCCGCTGCACATGGCAATTGCCTCGCTACTGTGTAACACATCAGGAAAACGCGGATTAACCAACACCAAATCACTAAAGCCCATGGTTTTCATGGCTCTGGCGGCCGCCCCCACATTGCCAGGATGACTGGTTTCTACCAAAACAATTCGCAGATGTTGAAAAAGAGATGTGTTAGTTTGCGGTAAGTTCATTTAAAATAGAGGGTAATTACTGTGATTTGAAGCTCAGGGTTCACGAAAATTTTTTTGATGAATTGTTGATATCGAATTGACAGGACGCTCTTTTAAGTCATCTTTGTGCAGTAGAACGGGAATCGTCAATTGCAATTTCTGGCAGAATTTCTGCGAGAAATTGGGTTGTTCATCATTTCATTCTGCCGCCATTTTAACGGAAACCTTATGCATCCCATGCTCAATACGGCGATTAAAGCCGCGCGCCGTGGCGCAACCATCATTAATCGTGCCTCTTTCGATTTAGATCGTGTGCAAGTCACGGAAAAGCAGTTCAACGATTACGTCACCGAAGTCGATAAGGCTGCGGAAGCGGCCATTATCGAAGTGCTGACTAGCGCTTACCCCGATCATGCGATTCTGGCTGAGGAATCCGGTGCATCTGCAAATCTGCACGATGACAACGACAACGTCTGGATCATTGATCCTTTAGACGGTACCACCAATTTCATTCACGGCTTTCCGCAATATTGTGTTTCCATCGCCTTACAGCAGCGCGGTGTGATTACGCAAGCCGTGGTATATGACCCAACCCGCAATGAATTATTCACCGCCAGCAAAGGTGCAGGCGCATTTTTGAACGACAAACGGATTCGCGTCACCAAATGCGACAAATTAGCTGACGCCTTGATCGGTACTGGCTTTCCCGCCCGTGATTTATCCGCACTCGATGAATACATGGACATGTTCAAAGCCATGACCACTAAATGCCAAGGTTTGAGAAGACCAGGAGCCGCAGCATTAGATTTAGCCTATGTCGCAATGGGTCGCTTGGATGGTTTCTTTGAAAAAGGCTTGGCGGCTTGGGATATCGCCGCCGGTGCTTTATTGATTACGGAAGCAGGTGGCATCGTCACCAATTTTGCTGGCGAAGCTAATTATCTGCATCATGGTGATGTCATTGCTGGTACACCCAAAGTTTTTGCGCAAATGCTGCCTGTTTTACAAACAGCCATAAAACGCTAAAAAGCGCAAAAAAACGCTAAATCAAGCGATCAATCACCATCGCATCACTTATAGCACCAGCGGCATTTGATTCACATCACCCAATCAAATGCCGCAGCTTTTCTATCAAACTGAATCACACAGTGACTTTTTCGCCCGAAGCAGCGATCAAACTCGCGTTCCGGCACCTTTTGCTATCGTTGTATTTATAAGAAATTGGCATGACCACATTTAATGAACTCGGTTTATCAGAACCCATCGTGCGCGCAGTCAGCGAGCATGGTTACACCACGCCCACACCGATTCAGTTGCAAGCTATTCCTGCCGTCATCAAAGGCGGCGACTTATTGGCCGGCGCGCAAACCGGCACCGGAAAAACCGCAGGCTTCACATTACCGATTCTGGAGCGCTTATCGAAAGCGCCCAACGCCCCAAAAAATAAAAACGACCGTCGCGTGATTCGCGCTTTGGTGCTGACGCCGACTAGAGAGTTGGCTGCGCAAGTGGAAGAAAGTGTACGCACTTACGGCAAATATACGACGTTGAACTCTGGCGTCATCTTCGGCGGCGTTGGCATCAATCCGCAAATTAAGTTACTGAAAAATGGCGTCGATATTTTGGTCGCAACGCCAGGACGCTTGCTCGATCATCATCAGCAAGGCACCATCGATTTGCGTCACATTGAAATTTTAATTCTAGATGAAGCCGACCGCATGTTAGACATGGGCTTTATTCATGACATCAAAAAAGTATTAGCGATCTTGCCTGCCAAGCGACAAAATTTACTCTTCTCGGCCACCTTTTCGGACGAGATCAAAACGCTGGCTGATAAATTGTTGAATAACCCAGCCATGATTGAAGTCGCGCGGCGCAATTCCACCGTCGAAATCATTGCACAAAAAGTGCATCCAGTAGATCGCGACAAAAAACACCCAATGCTGGCACACCTCATCAAAAGCCAAAATTGGCAACAGGTGCTGGTGTTTACCCGCACCAAACATGGGGCGAACAAACTGGTTGAACAATTGATCAAAGACGGCATCAACAGCATGGCGATTCACGGCAACAAAAGCCAATCGGCACGCACCAAAGCCTTATCTGAATTCAAAGACGGCTCGCTCACCGTGCTCGTAGCAACCGACATCGCCGCCCGCGGCATCGATATCGACCAATTACCGCACGTGGTGAATTACGATTTGCCGAACGTACCGGAAGATTACGTGCATCGCATCGGCAGAACCGGGCGCGCCGGTGCGCAAGGCGAGGCCGTGTCGCTGGTGTGTGTGGATGAATTTAAATTGCTGGCCGACATCGAAAAACTCATCAAGCGCAAATTGCCACAAGAAATCATCGATGGCTTCATCCCCGACCCACACGCCAAAGCACAACCAATTCAGTTGCGCAGTTTTCAAGGGCAAAATCAAGGACGCGGCTCACCACCGCGCTCGAACGGCGGCGGCAACCGCTCGCCACAAACCAACAAACCTAGATCCGGCGCAGGATCTGGCGGCGCTAAACCGATTGTGAAACAAAGCACACCACGTCGTTCTGGTGGGCGTGGTGGTGCATAGGCATTGACCATCGCAGTTTAAGCTTGAGCTAAGTGCACGTTGACGAGTGTTTTCAATTGCGACCACTGACTTGTGCTAAGACATCGCCGTGGAATTAGCATTGCGCCATCTTTTACCTAGAAACGGCAGTTGAGCGCTAAAATTTGCCAATATGCTTTTGTTGGCAAATTTTAGTGCTCAACTGCCATTTCTATGGTAATCGTTCATATGCCCACGCAATTTATCGAAAATAGGGGAGTATATGGATAAATTAGCCGATTACTCAATATCAATAAGCGTACAATAATATACACATATCAGTATATGAAAATGCTTAAAATTTAAAAAATGCATAAGCAAAGTCGCTATATTGGGTAAAAATTCAGCGACACAGAATAAAAACATCCATTTTTAGACTTTTTTTCATCCAAAATTGGATGATTTTTAAGCGTTCGTCAGATCTCCGAGCAAGCGAATTTCGATTTGGGCATAAGAAAAAATTCGTTGACAACACCGATCTAAAATTAGATCAACAAAATATTTGCGATTAAATAAATACTAATGTAAATTAGTTAATTTTCCTAAAGGCAATGTTTTCGCCACCATAAAAATGTCTGAATCCGACAATGCAGTAATCTCTAATACTTCCCAAACGACCTCATCTAGTCAGTCTCAAGCCAACACGCAAGAGCAAACGAATAAACCGGCAGGCATCGTTCCGATGACGGGCGAAATTATCTCGGTTCGTTCTTTGCTCACAAAACCCACGTTGTCGATCCCCGCATACCAGCGCCCCTATAAGTGGACGCAGGAAAACCTGCACGCCATGCTGGATGATTTACAACGCTACCGGCACAAATCCGCCTATCGGTTGGGAACGGTGGTGTTTCACCAACATATGGAAACCGGGCGGGAGCAAGTCGATATCGTGGATGGTCAGCAGCGCACTTTGACGCTGATGTTACTGGTACAGGCGATTCTGAAAGAGCGCGTCGCTAATTTATTGCGTACAGATCTGAAAGGTCAGTTAGAAAAATTAGCCCCAAATATCACTTGTTTTCTGCAACGCCAGCATTTCACCAGCGATATCAGTCATCACAATTTGCAGCAAAATTTTATGGCGGCAACACGTGCAGTGACGCGAACCGACTTTACTGAGGATGATATTGATTTCCTACTTAATCAATGTCAGCTAGTCACTTTTACATTAAGCGACATCAGTGAAGCATTTCAGTTTTTTGATTCGCAAAATGCACGTGGCCGTGATCTCGATCCACATGATTTGCTAAAAGCATTTCATTTGCGTGAATTTGCTGAGCATGAACATCACTTAAAAGCCCAAACAGTAAGCCACTGGGAAAGCTTGGAAAGCACCACGCTAGCCACTTTGTTTGCCAATTATTTATATCGCATTCGTCATTGGGCACAGGGTAAATCAGCGCAGTATTTTAACAAGAGCAAAATCGGCACATTTAAAGGAGTCAATCTAGATCGGGTCAGTGCTTACCCCTATACGCAATCGCTGCGAATTGCGCATCATTTTGTCAACGACTACAACAACCAATATCAGCGTCACATCGATCATCAACATATTCCTTTTCCATTTCAACTTGATCAAATGATTATTAATGGCCGCCGCTTTTTTGAAATGGCAAGCCACTATCAACAAATGATTACCCAAATGACCACCCTAATACCCAACAACGAAAACGCCATAGCACGCCTGCTGGACGTCGAGCTGGGTGCGATGGCCAGTCAGATACTTTTGAAATTGAACAGTTACGCAGCACGCACCCGTACCGGCGATCTATACATACGCACGCTGTTTGACTGTGCACTGATTTTTTATATCGATAAATTCGGCACACAAAGCATTACGCTGGCGATAGAAAAACTGTTTGTCTGGGCCTACACCTGTCGCTTAAAAATGCAAGTGGTGCAGTTGGCCACCATGGATAGCTACGCATTAGAAAACAATGTATTTGAACGCATCAAACATGCGGTACAGCCAAGTGAAGTGCTGAATTGGTCATTGCTGCCAATCAAAGCATCAGAAGTTCGCGGCACCAAACTCTGTGAAATTACCAATTTATTCAAAGAATTAAAATATTATGAATGATCAGATAGTGAGCTTTCGCGTCCAGCAACTATTAACTGATGCGCAGCGTTATATTGTCCCCATGTATCAGCGTAATTACGCTTGGGGTGAAGGCGAAATCAATCAATTGATTCAGGATGTGCTGGATATGCAGCAAAAACACCAAGCCGAAGCCAACAAACCACCCTATTACATCGGCACCTTGGTTGTGTATGAACGTGCCGACGGCAGTTTGGAAGTGATTGACGGTCAACAGCGCTTTACGACTTTAACACTGCTGGCTTTATGTTTAAAACGGATGGCAACAATATCATCCGATCAACGATGGTCATTATCTAATATAGGTCAATACGACAAGCCCAACCTTGAATTTGAAAGCCGCCCCAAGTCGGCACGCACGCTGACTGCGTTAAGCCAAGGCGTGGGGCTCGATCACTTACATCACAATGACTATAACCAAGAAGTCGTCAATGGCTACGCGTTGTTAGAAAAGGCGCTAAGTGCCCTGAAGAATCAGTTACCCGACTTTTGCGATTACCTATTTCATCACGTCCAAATCACGCGCGTCGCCGTCCCCAAAGACACTGATTTGAATCATTATTTCGAAGCGATGAACAATCGAGGCGAACAGCTAGAAAAACATGAGGTGGTGAAAGCGCGCTTGATGTCGATACTTAGCCGAATTGAAGATGACTCACAACGCGAAAATAGTTTGCATACTCTAGTCAAGGTTTGGGATGCCACCGCCAACATGGAGCGTTATGTTCAATATGGCTTTACACCAAGTGAACGGCACAAAATTTTTGGGGAAAATGATTGGGGTCAATTCACTCCCCCCAATTTTGCCGAATTATCTAAGTGTTTAGCCGTACCGGAAACTGCATCTGCCGTGAAAGCAGAAATTTCTCAAAGCCTAGAATCCATCCTAAAAAATACAGCAAAATCGGCACCCACTGAAAAAACATCGCAATCACTTGAACGATTTAACAGCGTCATTAATTTTTCCAATTTTTTATTGCATGTCCTGCGCGTGTGGACTGGCAAGGATATTCCGCTTGATGACAAACAACTGCTTGAACAATTTGAATTACACATTCTTCGATTAGATCACGCAGAAGAGAACACACAAACATCAAAATCTGCCAAAGCAATAGAAGCGACGCAAAATTTTATATTTGCATTATTGAAAACCAAATACCTGTTTGATCAGTACATTATCAAACGGGAATTCACTGGTAATGAAGGCAAATGGAGTTTGAAGCGCTTTTGTTTTTATCAGGGAAGTGGTCAGGGTCGCTACCTCAATACTTTCGCTCCTGATGAAGATACCTCAATCAATAATAATAACTACAGGATATTGATGCTCTTAAGCGCATTACATGTATCCACGCCCTCAATGGCTTACAAACATTGGTTAAATGGTGCGCTGTATCTACTCTATCAAATGCAGGGAAGCGATCAAACGCAAGGAAGCCATCAGATCAACGACACAACTTATCTAGCAAGGCTCGAATGCTTGGCGCGGCGGTTCGTCTATGGATTGTTTTTAAAACCAGAACAACCACTCCAATATTACGATTTGATCTATGGTAATCAAAAATATTCTGCCCTTACAAGCCTTCGGCTAGAAGACACTCATGGCATCACATCTCTCCTTCGCTATGACACGATCAAAAATAATCTGGTATTCAATTATCTCGATTACCTGCTTTGGCGTAATGCTTTGCAAAAAAACACCACCGATGAAGTCATTAACCGATTCGTATTTACCTTCAGAAGTTCCGTTGAACATTTTTATCCGCAACACCCCATAGATGGACATATAGTACTGGATGAGAACGATCTGCATAGTTTTGGCAATCTATGCTTGATCAGTCACAGCAAAAATTCCCGCTTAAGCAATCACCAACCAAGTGCCAAACGCGACCATTTCAAGGCGGCCATTGCTGACAAGAAGATCGATTCCTTAAAATTATATGAAATGATTAAATTGCTCGATAAATCTCCAGCTCAAGGTAAAGTGCCAAACTGGGGCGATGAGCAGATTAAGGTACATATGAACCAGATGCTGGAAATTTTTATCCATGACTCCGGTCACAAACAACCAGCTAACTGAGACATTTTATTGGAATACAACGCAGCTTATCCTACTTGTTTCCACTGTCACCCATTAATTTTTTCGTTAACTTTTAAGCTTGAGGTAAGTGCGCGTGAATCAGTGTTTTCAGTTGCAACCACTGACTTGCGCTGAAACAACGGCGCGGAATGGGCATTGCACCCTTTTTCAATGCCAATATTATGCCTGGTGCATAAGAGTATGCAGCTGTAAATTTATCCCAAGAATATGTCTTGGCTTTGCCACGCACACTGCGAGTTAACCCGTCTTGATCGATAAAAAACGTGCACTGCGGTACTTTATTTTTTTTGTAAAGAAAGATCATGAGTGCCAGCGGCGTAAACAAGTAAATATACTTGGGTAACTTCTGCCCCTCTTTCAACTTACCTTTCGCAATCGCCACTGTTCGAATATGAGCGCGAACAAACGTCAGCCATTCCGTAAATCTGTAGCACACAGTGAACGTAATCGGCATGCTTATCGTGCCTTCTGAAGACACTAGCACGGCAGGTGGAACACGATTATTCTCTGAAATCAGTAAAGTCGATTTCGATTGTGGTTTGACTGTCTGCCGTGCGCTGAACTCTGCGACTGGCCGGGTAGGATTAACTGGTTTGGGATGATTAAATAGTCCGAACATCGCAATGCCTTTATTTAATATTTTTTAAAAAAGTGGCAGTATATGAATAAATAATGCCATCACCGCTTTATTTACGGGTGTTTTATTTTATACACCATATAGTATCAATATTGAGGCACAAGCAAACACCAAGCGCCGTCGCTCAAACTAAACTTGGGATGTTTAGGCAATAAAAAAAGGGGAAAGAATTAAATTCTTTCCCCTTTTTGTTGGCCACCGAACTGCCGATGGTGCAGCTTTACGCGCTGAGTCTGTGGCTTATGCTGGCGCTGTAGCGCTTGGTGAAACCCCGCCCGATGTATTATCTGGCGGCATTTTACGTGCATCTTGCCCGCTCTTTGGCGGACGTGGTGCAACGCCGCTCATGATGTCATTGATCTGATCAGCGTCAATGGTTTCCCAATCGAGCAAGGCTTTGGTCATGGCTTCCACCTTGTCACGATTTTGCTCAAGTAGATTGCGTGAGATTGCGTATTGCGCATCTAAAATCGAGCGAATTTCTGCATCAACTTTTTGTTGGGTTGCTTCTGAAATAGTTTTTGCTGAACCGCCAAAATAACCTTCTTGTTGACTGTCTTCGTACACCATTACGCCCAGACTATCGGACATACCAAACCGTGTCACCATTGCCCGTGCCAGCTTGGTTGCTCTAGAAAAATCATTAGAAGCACCCGTGGACATTTGACCGACAAATAATTCTTCAGCAATCCGTCCACCAAACAAAATGGCGATTTCTTCCAGCATTTTGTCTTTGTAGCCGCTGATTTGATCATGCTCTGGCAATTGCCATGTTAAGCCCAGCGCATTACCGCGTGGCATGATGGTGACCTTGTGTACAGGGTCAGCCTTGGGCAATAACTTCGCGACCACCGCATGGCCAGACTCATGGTAAGCGGTGTTGCGACGCTCATCTTCACGCATGACCATGGATTTGCGTTCAGGTCCCATGTAAATCTTGTCTTTGGCATCTTCAAAATCTTGCATCTCTACCAGACGCTTGTTGCGACGTGCTGCAAACAAGGCCGATTCATTAACTAGATTCGCTAAATCAGCACCGGAGAAACCTGGTGTACCACGTGCCAAAATATCGGCTTTGACGTCGGGGGCGATTGGCACTTTGCGCATGTGTACATTCAGAATCTGCTCGCGGCCACGAATATCAGGCAAGCCAACCGTGACTTGGCGATCAAAACGGCCTGGGCGCAATAAGGCTTTATCGAGTACGTCAGCACGATTAGTCGCAGCGATGACGATGACACCTGAATTAGGCTCAAAACCATCCATCTCGACCAACATTTGATTCAATGTCTGTTCGCGCTCATCATTGCCACCGCCCATACCAGCGCCACGATGACGACCAACTGCATCGATCTCATCAATAAAGATAATGCAAGGTGAATGTTTTTTGGCATTATCAAACATGTCGCGCACACGGGATGCGCCGACACCGACAAACATTTCCACAAAATCAGAACCAGAGATCGTAAAGAACGGCACCTTGGCTTCGCCCGCAATCGCGCGCGCCAACAAGGTTTTACCAGTACCAGGAGGGCCGACCATCAAAACACCACGTGGAATACGTCCGCCTAATTTTTGGAATTTAGTTGGGTCTTTTAAGAAATCAACGATTTCACTGACTTCTTCTTTGGCTTCATCGCAACCGGCTACGTCAGCGAAGGTGACATTATTATTGGTTTCATCCAGCATTCTGGCTTTTGATTTACCGAATGAGAACGCACCGCCCTTGCCGCCACCCTGCATCTGACGCATGAAAAATACCCAGACGCCGATTAGCAACAACATTGGGAACCAGTTAAACAATGCTTGCAATAGAAATGATTGTTCTTCTGGCTGTTTTACATCGAATTTAATACCGTTATTGACCAGATCGGAAACCAAGCCCTTATCCAAGACGGTAATTTGCGAACGAACTTTTTTACCGTCCGTCGTGGTCGCCACAATGGAACGGCCAATTTCGTCAATGGTGGCGTCTTTGATATGCTTGGCGCGCACTTCATCAAGGAATTCGGAATAAGGCAAGGAGGTGACATTCGACGTCAGACCACGATCAAAATGTTTAAACACCATAAATAGCAAGAGGCCAACCACGACCCAGATTGCTGCTTTAGAAAACGTATTGTTCACTTGAACTCCTTAGACGTGCGCGCAACGCACGAAATGCCCTGCAAAGGTAAGTATTCATTCTACCTGCAATAGATAGAGCTTGCTAGCTGTGATATGGCGGTGCACTTGCGGTTTATCAAGAGAAGATGCCCCACTATTTCAGCCATTTTTAACGAAATTACCGCTTTTTTGCAATTTATTATTGCTTTAAGCCCCTACCAAGCAAAAATACTTCCGAAGACTTATCTTTACTGGCTTTGGGCTTCTTGTTTAAGACCGTTTTAAAGCGATCTCTAAATAAATCGACAATTAAATTATAGCTTGGACCATGAAAACACTTTACCAACAAAGCGCCGTTGGGTTTTAAATGGGCTTGTGAGAAATCAACCGCCAGCTCAATGATATATTCGACTCGCGCCGCATCCACAGTCGAGTTACCCGATAAATTGGGTGCCATATCGGATAACACCAGATCCAGTTTGCGGCCTTGTAATTTTACTTCAAGTTGACTTAGCACCATTTCTTCACGAAAATCGCCCTGAATGAATTGCACATCGGCGATGGGTTCCATAGGCAGTAAATCTAGTGCAAAAATTTCGCCTAGAATGCCGCCGCCTTCTTTGCCAGCCAGTTTATTACGCACATATTGCGACCAACTGCCCGGTGTTGCCCCAAGATCGACGATTAACTGCCCTGCCTTGATCAATTTTTCAGTTTCATCGATTTCTTTTAACTTGTACACGGCGCGTGCGCGATAGCCTTCTTTCTGCGCCAACTTCACATACGGGTCATTTATGTGGTCATGCACCCAATTTTGATTGAATTTATTTTTAGCCATTGACGTAGAATACTGCTTTTAAAGGAATTTATATGTTAAATCTTACGCCAGCCGAACGCAGCGAGCTTCGTTCCGAAGCGCATGCGCTCAAACCCGTTGTCATCATCGGTGAAAGTGGATTGACGCCAGCCGTCATGAAAGAAATCGATGCCAGCCTGAATTCGCACGGTTTAATCAAAGTACGCGTTTTCGGTGATGACCGCGAAGCGCGCATTGCCATGTATGACAATATTTGCACTGAACTTGACGCTGCGCCAGTGCAGCACATTGGCAAGCTATTGGTGGTTTACCGCCCGAAAATCGAAGGTAAAAAAGAAACGCGTCTGGTCAAAAAAGGCAAAGGCTTGCGTGAAGTGACGATCGTGAAACCAAGTCCAAGCGGCACGAAAAAACCGACCGTATCGAAAGTTTTAGTCAAAGGTAACGAACGGGTTACTCAAGGTGGCTCGATTAAACGGGCAAAACCGCGTCAAACCAGTGTCAAAAAATCTGCCTTAGGCAACGCCTGATTTCTTCATTGATACGGCTGCGCTGATAGGCTCACATCGATAGCATAAGTGCCACATTGAATGCGGTGCATTTATTTCGTGGCAAACTGGCTAACTTATTCCTTTTTCAAGACACAAGCGCCAGCTTGTCACGCCATCAGCATCAGCATCAACATCAGATATACTGCACTTCCAGAATTTCGTATTCGCGAATCCCGGCGGGCGCTTTGACGCCTACCACGTCGCCCGCATATTTGCCGATCAATGCGCGAGCAATTGGGGAGGTAATGGATACCTTATTCAATTTCAGATCTGCTTCGTCTTCGCCGACGATCTGGTAAGTAACCTTTTCGGAGGTCTCCAAGTCTTCTAAATGCACAGTCGAAGCAAACACCACTCGTCCTTCGGCATCCAATGTAGTCGGATCAATAATCTGTGCGGCGCTTAATTTACCATCCAATTCAGCGATACGCCCTTCGATAAAACTTTGGCGTTCTTTCGCGGCATCGTATTCGGCGTTTTCCGATAAATCGCCCTGCGCACGGGCTTCGGCAATCGCATTGATCACTTCTGGCCGATCTTTGGTCTTGAGGCGATGCAGCTCTTGCTTTAATAGCTCTGCGCCAAATTTTGTTAACGGTACTGTACTCATATCTTCAATCTTGAGAGGTTAACCCGCTTTCTCCAGCGGGTGCAATGTTGGAGGATAAAATAGCAGAAGCCACATGAACATCAGTGACCCGATGTCGCCTGTGGCTCCTTCAATGCGATCAATTACACGCTTAATGTACGCTTAATTTACACTTAATAGCCTAGTGTAATGTTTTATGCAGCCCTTGTAAATCATAGACGTGCAACTCATGCAGATAGCGCATCCCTTCGACTGCGGCTTCTGCCCCGGCAATTGTGGTGTAGGTGGTTGCCCCAGCTGCCAGTGAGGATACCCGGATCGCTCTGGAATCACTGATCGCATTACGCTTTTCTTCGACAGTATTGATTACCAGCGCGATTTCCCGATTTTTGATCATATCCACTACGTGCGGGCGTCCTTCTGCGACCTTGTTGATGGTGGCACAAGGAATGCCTGCAGCCGAAATTGCGGCTGCCGTACCTTTGGTGGCAACTAAACCAAAACCCAGCTCCAACAGATTTTTAGCCAGCTTGATAGCGCGTGGTTTGTCATTGTTTTTGACGCTGAGGAAAACCTTACCGGTAGTCGGCAAACGAATGCCCGCACCCAGTTGTGATTTCACAAAAGCTTCGCCGAAGGTTTTACCGACCCCCATGACTTCACCGGTTGATTTCATTTCTGGGCCAAGAATGGTATCCACACCGGGGAACTTCACAAATGGGAACACCGCTTCTTTCACACTGAAATAGGATGGCACAACTTCGGCCACAATACCCTGCGTATCTAGCGACTGCCCAACCATGCAACGTGCTGCAATTTTCGCCAACTGCAAACCCGTCACCTTCGACACATACGGGATCGTGCGCGATGCACGTGGGTTGACTTCCAACACATACACCACATCCTCACCATCTTGCTGCTGAATCGCAAACTGCACGTTCATCAAACCAACCACGTGTAATCCTTTGGCCATCAACGCAGTTTGCCGTTTCAGCTCATCAATCGTTGCCTGTTTCAAAGAATATGGTGGCAAGGAACATGCCGAGTCGCCAGAATGTACGCCAGCCTGTTCGATATGCTCCATCACGCCACCAATAAAGGTACGCTGACCATCGGACAAACAATCGACATCGACTTCAATCGCATCGTTCAGGAAGCGATCTAACAATACGGGCGAATCGTGTGAGACTTTTACCGCCTCACGCATATAACGCTCCAAATCACGCTGCTCGTGCACGATTTCCATCGCACGACCGCCCAACACATACGATGGGCGTACCACCAATGGATACCCAATCTCGGCAGCCAGTGTCAGCGCTTCTGGTTCATTGCGCGCAGTGCGATTCGGCGGTTGACGCAAACCCAAGCTTTGCAACAATTGCTGGAAACGCTCACGATCTTCAGCAGCATCGATCATATCTGGCGAGGTACCAATAATCGGCACGCCATTCGCTTCTAGATCGAGCGCCAGCTTCAGCGGTGTTTGCCCGCCGTATTGCACGATCACACCCAGTGGCTTTTCTTTAGCAACGATTTCCAGCACGTCTTCTAGCGTCAACGGCTCAAAATACAGGCGATCAGAGGTATCGTAATCGGTTGATACGGTTTCGGGATTACAGTTCACCATGATGGTTTCATAACCATCTTCACGCATCGCAAACGCTGCATGTACGCAGCAGTAATCAAATTCAATCCCTTGCCCAATACGGTTCGGGCCGCCACCCAGCACCATGATTTTTTTCTTGTCGGTTGGTGCCGATTCGCATTCATCTTCATAAGTCGAATACATATACGCCGTATTGGTGGCAAACTCGGCCGCACAAGTATCCACCCGTTTATACACCGGGCGAATATTCCAGGCATGACGTTGTTCGCGTACCGCTTTGTCGGTGGTTTTCAGGAGCTTGGCCAAGCGTCTATCGGCAAAGCCTTTTTGCTTGAGCTTGCGCAAAATAACTTGCCCCAAGGCTTCTAAAGTTTGCGATTCCAGCCACAATTCGATATCGACAATATCTTTAATCTGCGTCAAGAACCAAGGATCAATGCGCGTCAGTTGATGCACTTCTTCAATCGTAAAACCGCTAGCAAACGCGTCACCGACATACCAAATGCGATCTGGCCCCGGCTCACCCAATTCTTTTTCCAGAATCTGTCGATCCTGAGTTTTTTCGTTCATGCCATCCACGCCGACTTCCAAGCCGCGCAAAGCTTTTTGGAATGACTCTTGAAATGTGCGGCCAATCGCCATCACTTCACCCACCGATTTCATTTGGGTCGTCAAACGATTATCAGCTTGCGGAAATTTTTCAAACGTGAACCGTGGAATTTTTGTGACCACGTAATCAATCGCTGGCTCAAACGAGGCTGGTGTAGCACCACCGGTGATTTCATTACGCAATTCATCCAACGTAAAACCCACCGCCAATTTTGCAGCCACTTTCGCAATCGGAAAACCTGTGGCTTTCGATGCCAAAGCTGATGAGCGCGACACACGTGGATTCATTTCAATCACGATCATGCGGCCATCGGCCGGATTGATCGAAAATTGCACATTCGAGCCGCCAGTATCGACACCAATCTCGCGCAGTACCGCCAATGAGGCATTGCGCATGATTTGATATTCTTTGTCGGTCAGTGTTTGCGCAGGAGCGACTGTGATCGAGTCACCAGTGTGCACACCCATCGGGTCCAGATTTTCAATCGAGCAAACGATGATGCAGTTATCTGCCTTATCGCGCACGACTTCCATTTCGTATTCTTTCCAGCCGATCAACGATTCCTCAATCAGTAATTCGCTGGTGGGTGAGGCTTCCAGACCGCGTTTGCAAATGGTCTCGAACTCTTCTTCGTTATAGGCGATGCCGCCACCGGTTCCCCCCATGGTGAACGATGGCCGAATGATGACCGGAAAACCGAGTGTACGCTGCACCGCCCACGACTCATCTAATGTATGAGCGACCCCAGAACGCGCCGAGCCGAGACCAATTTTAGTCATAGCATCTTTAAATTTTGAACGATCTTCAGCCTTATCGATGGCTTCAGGAGTTGCGCCAATCAACTCACATTGATACTGCGCCAGCACACCATGCTTATGCAAATCCAGCGCACAATTGAGCGCGGTTTGACCACCCATGGTCGGCAAAATGGCATCTGGGCGCTCTTTGGCAATGATGCGTTCCACCGCCTGCCAAGTAATTGGCTCGATATACGTCACATCGGCCATTTCAGGGTCAGTCATGATGGTAGCCGGATTGCTATTCACCAAAATGACTTTATAGCCCTCTTCACGCAAGGCTTTGCAAGCCTGGGCACCAGAATAATCGAACTCACAAGCCTGACCAATGATGATGGGGCCCGCGCCAATAATCAGAATACTTTTAATATCATTACGCTTAGGCATTTGTCTTTTTCTCCAACTTCGCTGTGCTCATCAAGGCGGTAAACCGGTCAAACAAATAGCCAATATCATGCGGCCCGGGCGATGCTTCTGGATGCCCCTGGAAGCAAAATGCGGGTTGATCGGTGCGCGCAAATCCTTGTAAAGAGCCATCAAATAAAGACACATGCGTGACGCGGCAATTGGCGGGCAGAGTCGCTGCATCGACAGCGAAACCATGATTTTGCGAGGTGATCAACACCTGTTTGCTATCTAAATCCTGCACCGGATGATTCGCACCGTGATGACCAAACTTCATCTTCAAGGTCTTGGCGCCAGACGCCAGCGCCATAATTTGATGCCCCAAGCAAATGCCAAAAGTAGGAATGCCGCGCTCGATCAATTCTTTCGCCGCCGCAATCGCGTAATCGCAGGGTTCAGGATCACCGGGACCGTTCGAGAGAAAAATACCATCGGGCGACAAAGCCAAAATTTGCGCCGCAGTGGATTGCGCAGGCAATACCGTGACTCGGCAGCCGCGCTGCGCTAGCATGCGCAAAATATTACGTTTAATACCAAAGTCGAGTGCCACTACGTGAAATTCGGTTTGCGCAGCTTCGCCATAACCGCGACCTAAAGCCCATTCAGTTTGCGTCCACCCATACGCTTCTTTGGACGAAACCACTTTCGCCAGATCCATACCAGCCAAGCCCGGAAATGCCCGTGCCAACCCGATAGCCTGATCCACATCGGCATTTGCGCCAGACATAATCGCACCGCCCTGCGCACCTTTTTCGCGCAAAATGCGCGTCAATTTACGGGTATCAATACCGGCAATCGCGACAATATTTTGCGCTTTCAGATAGCTCGATAAATCTTGTTCAGAACGAAAATTAGATATTGCCAAGGGCAAGTCTTTAATCACCAGACCTGCAGCATGCACTTTCTCTGACTCTACGTCTTCACTGTTGACGCCAGTATTACCAATATGCGGATAAGTCAGTGTGACAATTTGTGCGCTGTAGCTGGGGTCAGTCAAAATTTCCTGATAACCGGTCATCGAGGTGTTGAACACCACTTCACCAACAGTTTGACCTGTAGCGCCAATCGAAACACCATGAAAAACGGTACCGTCAGCCAGTGCGAGTATCGCCCGGCTACCTTGATCGGATGTGAGGGACTGCGGTATTGGCAGTAATGGCAGCAAGGGCAACTCCTGAAAAGAGTCCGCCGCGACGCCGCACCAACATGATCTTTGATTGCAAAAAATGTCTGTAACCAGATGGCTAGCCAGATTGGCGGGTTACATTATTATGCAACGATTAAGATCGAGGAGAGAGGTGGAATAGGTATGCGCTACGACGGAAAGTGAATTAGATAAACCTTCCGATTATAGCGCATAAATCCCTTCTAAGCCCAGCCTATTTGGCCGAAATTGCGGAATTTTATGGGTCAGATTTCTTCCACTGCTGTTCACCTTTTCGTAAATGCAGTGCAAACTTAGCGCAAAATGACGAGCTACTCTGACCACAAGCAACATGGCTGTTTTATAGATGCAACGCTGCTATGCCGGCTTGAGCGATACGTGCGTCATCCACCGATTTCACCCCGGACACACCGACCGCACCAACACATTGCCCTTCAACCATAATAGGAACGCCGCCTTCGAGCATGCCTTCATTAAATTTGGCATTCAAAAAGGCATACCGTCCACCATTAATCATTTCTTCAAAAATCTTGGTTTCGCGCTTGCCGAGCGCTGCTGCTGTCGCTTTCGCCGGAGCGATATAAGCGGAAATTGGTGCTACGCCATCCAAGCGCTGTAACCACAACAAGTGACCACCATCATCCACAATCGCAATCACCACTGCCCAGCCATTGTTACGCGCTTCCAGTTCTGCCGCAGCAGCAATGGTCTTTACGTCTTCCAAGGTCAATACCATTTTTGTCTTCATGCCAATCAATCTCCAAACTTCAAAAAATAAATTGTACGCTCGAATAATTTTTTTAAAAGAATGAAATGTTGCAACAGAAATGACTTTTATTCATACTGATCAAAGTCATGCGCCCTGATGAAGCTTGATAATTCCTCGTTCGATGCGAAATTTTGTATAAAAAGTATTATTATTTGTCAGCAAGTTTACATTTTTGGTGAGATGGCTTAGAGTCTAGCCCAGTTTTCAATCAGGGTGGACAATGCAAAATCTCGCTTTCCGACAATTTTCGAAAATAAAGTTTGCAAAGTTTATTGCCACCGCGCTCGTCTTGCAGTTCTTCGTCTGTATTCCTGGCCATAGCGCCGATAGCAGTTTCCCGCCCTCTAAAATTGCTTACCAAAAGCTGCAAGAATTCCGCGAACGCGCGGCTGACTTGACTGAGCGGGCGATGGGTTTGATTGGCATTCACTACAAACGCGGCGGCAATACGCCTGAAAATGGCCTCGATTGCAGCGGCTTTGTGCGCTATGTTTTTAAAGATGTATTGGGCGAAGAATTGCCACGCACCTCGAAAGAGATCAGTCAAGTCGGCGAAAATATCGAGAAAAAAGACCTACAACCTGGCGATCTGGTTTTTTACAATACCTTGAAGCGCGGCTTTTCGCATGTTGGCATTTATCTGGGCGACAATAAATTTATTCACTCACCGTCGGCCGGTGGTCAAATTCGTATTGAGAGCATGGACATCGCTTACTGGAAAAACCTCT
>OFSE01000140.1_pt1 | contig 24652 bp, 23 predicted proteins | sample 1543261 | NCBI WGS metagenome assembly OFSE01 (sample SAMN07774225, study PRJEB24372) | wastewater metagenome | isolation source: Exp Tend VB 50WW | collected 2016-02 | reverse complement strand
TGCGTCGTCGTCGCGCCTAGGCAGGAAGCCGCAAAAACGCACACTCACGCTCGTCCAACTGCCGTTTCTAGGTTAAAAATAAAAGCAGTGCCAATTGATTTGGCACTGCTTTTTTTACTTCTTTAAGCGCTAATAGGGGCGCGCTGGTGCTGGCGTTGGCGTTGCTCCCTGCGCTGCTTTGGCAAAATCACCTGCACTAATCACAGAAATATCGCTGACTTTGATGTAGTCACGCAAAGCTTGATTGACCTCGCTCAAGCTGAGCTTGGCGACCTTGGCTTCTAGCTCCTGATCAAAACTCAAGGTGCGTCCCAGATTCAGATACAGCGCCAAAGCGCGTGCCAGTTTTGGATCTTCCGTGCGCTCGACTTCTTCTGATTGACGCCACGCATTTTTAGCTTCACTTAATTCTGCTTCAGTGAAACCTTTGGCAATTGCTTGATCCAGCTCTTCGCGCAAAGCCGCTTCCACTTTCGCGGTGTTTTGTGGCGCGCTAATGGCATACGCCAGCCAGAAACCAACTGGATCTAAGGATTGCACATTCAACTGCGAGCCAACCCCGTATGACAAGCCTTCCTTTTGGCGAATCCGATCAGCCAGACGGCTATGCAAGGCACCGCCACCCAAGATGTAATCGGCCATCACCAAGGCCGGATAGCTGGGGTGCGTGTCTTTCAGCGCCAGCGGTTGCAGGGCGATCAAGATACTATTGGCTTTGTCCGGCGTCTCCAGCAACTGTTTGCCCGCCTTGAATAGTTTGATGGCAGACGGAATGCGCACATACGATTGAGCGGCTTTCCAGTTGCCAAACAAGCTGGTCAGTTGAGTTTTTAAAGCGGTTGGGTCGAAGTCACCGACGGCGGCAAAATCGGCATTGCCAGCGCCGTAGAAGGTGCTATGGAAGGCTTTGATGTCTTCCAGTTTTACTTTTTGCGCCAGCGTTAATTGTTCCGGCAAGGTGTACACATGGCGCACATGGCCGTCCGGTGTTGCATCGATTAAACGCGATAAGGCATTCGACGCCAAGGGTTGCGGTTCGGGAATCTGCTGTTGAATCGCGTTGACAGTGGCGAGCTGGTATTCCTGAAATTCTTTGTCGGCAAAGGCGGGTGTTTTCAAGACTTCCGCCAATAAATCAATCGCCGCTGCCAGATGCTCACGGCTGACTGTGATGCTGGCGTTGACACCTTCACCGTTGCCCGTCAGGCGGACTTGCGCTTTCAATTTGTCGAAGGCATCCTTGATTTCTTCACGCGATAATCGTTGCGTGCCACGCAGTAGCATATTGGCTGCCGCGTTACCGATGGCTGCCTTGCCACGCAAAGATTCATCGGTACCTAAACGCAATTGCAACACCACGCTCACCGTTTCGCCTTTGGTTTTTTTCGGTAACAAGGCCAGCTTCATGCCGTTGGCTAAAGTGCTGCGCTGGGTGCGCGCTTCGATATTGGTTGGGCTTGGGTCGAAGGCTTCACCCGCCGCGGCGACGGCATGGCCTTGGTAATCTTTCACCAGTGCATTGATATCGGGTTTGCCTGGAATCTCGGCACGATCAATTGTGTCGGTCGGAATGAAACGGCCAACGGTATGATTGGTCGGCTTCAAATATTTCAGCGCCACTGTCTGCACCGCAGCGGCATCGGTCTTTTCGAGTTGATCACGTTGCAGGAAAAACAGCCGCCAATCGCCGGCTGCCATTGATTCGGTCAGGGCGATGGTGAGGCGGGTGGTATCCGTGGTGGCTAGTTCGATTTCCTTGTTGATCTGCTGCTTGGCACGTGTCACTTCGGCTTCGGTGATGGGTTGTGCCTTGATGCTTTCCAGCGTAGCCAGCATGGCTTTTTGTGTGGCGTCGAGATCGCCATCCTTGGCTACCACTGCACCAAAAATCCGGTAACCCGGCTCTAAATTACTGACCGCATCAAATTCAATTTTGGTGGCGAGTTTGGTTTCCACCAAGGCCTTATGCAAACGGCCACCTGGCGTTTCCGCCAGAATCCGCCCCAGTAAATTCAGTGCCACCGCATCGGCGTGACCAGAAGGTGCAACGTGATAACCGACGCCGATAAATTGGGTGCCACCGGTACGTCGCACGGTGACTGCGCGCTCACCATCCTGGGTGGGTTCGGCTGTATAAGTGGGTTGCAGTACACGCTTGGGTTTGGGAATTTTGCCGAACAGATCGTCGATCTGTTTCAGCACCTTGGCTTCATCAAAACGCCCAGCCACCATCAATACAGCATTGTCGGGTTGATAGAAATTTTTATAGAAAGCTTTTAAGCGTGGAATATTTACCTGCTCAATATCGGACCGCGCGCCGATGGTGGATTTTCCGTAATTGTGCCAGTCGTAAGCCACCGCCTGAATCCGCTCAGTGGTAACGCCGATTGGATCACTTTCGCCCGATTCAAATTCATTACGCACGACCGTCATTTCGCCTTTTTGGGTAGTCGGATTCCATAAATCGTTTTGGTCAATCGCCGCATTCACCATGCGATCTGCCTCTAGCGCCAACATCAAACTCAGGTTGGCATCGTTGGCGGGAAAGGTAGCGTAGTAATTGGTCCGGTCAAACCAGGTGGTGCCGTTAAACTGGCCACCAATCGAGTTCAATACTTCAATCGGTGTCTTACTGCCTTTTTTTATACCGAAATTCAGGCTGGGTTTGAATAGCAAGTGTTCCAGCAAATGCGCCATGCCGGTTTCGCCATAATTTTCATGGCGCGAGCCAACCATGTAAATGATGTTGGTGGTGAGAGTTGGTTTGCTGGCATCTGGAAACAACAGCACTCGTAAGCCATTACTGAGGCGGTATTCAGTGATCCCTTCAACTGAAGTCACTTTTTGCACACCCTTGATGGCAGGCGCAGTTTGTGTTTGAGGCGTGCTCACTTTTTCTGTGGCAGGGGCAGCAAGTAAATAGGCTGGTGACAAAATACCAGCGCTCAGCATGAGATAGGTCAGTAGCTTCACGGAATACATCCTAAAAGAGTTAACGGGAAAAGCCTAACTAGGTTACCTGAAAATGCAAAAAACGCAAAAAATGCAAGGTAAGCGGATTCGCGCTTGCCTTGATTTCAATTAGGCAAATAAATCACCTTGTAGCGACTGATTTTCTATATCTTGCTGTGGTTTGGGCGCAGCAGCTTTTCTTGGCAATGGTGCCGCTTCGGCCTGCATCCAGTCGGCTGGATAAAGTTGTAAAAACTGTTGCGCCTGTTCAGGCTGGCGACAACTTAACCATGCATCGAAATGCGCTTCATGCAAAATCACCAATGAGCGCTTTTCTTCCCCTGCCGGATGAAAGCGTTTCATCAGGCTATGCTGGTCGGCATTGATGGTGAGCTGGGTGAAAGAGAAAGTCGGTGTATTCGCATCAGGCCATACCTGATACAAACCTGCCACCGCGAAGTGTGCAGCTTGCTTGAGACTGATGCGCCAGCGCTCGGCTTTGCCGCTTTCGTAATTCGGTTCAAAAAAGCATTGCATAGGCACCAGACATAAATTGCCATCGTGCCAGGGCTGCGCATAACTGCGCAATTGCGCTACCGTTTCTGCGCGCGCATTCATGGTACTATAGCGCTTCATGCCTGCTGGCATTTTATCTTTCGGCACCATGCTGTAAGCAGCTAAAACGCTTTCGCGTTGGCCGTGTAAATTATGCCGAATAATTGGCGCTGTATAGTCTTGCCAGGTTTCTTCTTTCCAGTCGGTATCGTCATAACCGTCTGCCAAGGGCGCTTCAAAATGAGAGATTAGGATTTCTTTTTTTGGTGGGACGTAATTGACACACATGGCGAGATTTATGTAAAAGAACAAGTTTAGAAATGGCTAGGGTCGATTGAGTAAATAAGTGGCGATGAAAAGCGCATGTCGATATAGTAGATATTACCTTACATTAAATTGTGCATCATCAAATGCTTGTACCCATTCCGCCCTCCGCACTTTTTAGATGATGTTTCCGGTTTATTGGCGAGAAATTTTATGATGAGATAAGTGTAAAGTGTAGTAGAAACCTTGAGGGAGAGAAGATGGCACAGATATTGACAGTACAAACATCGAGAATTTTTAATTTTGCGGCAGGCAAAATGGGTGATTGGCACATTAAAGAAATTTTTCCCATCGTTGGAGAGAGCTTGGTGATGGCAGAACGATTGTCAATTAGCGCGGGTAAGTGCTCTGACGAATTAAATTCAAGTGCGTGGGTTTTGAAAGGGAAAACGAGTAACGATAGATATGTCGAGCTTGAAGAAAAAAAATTGCTCATTAATCGGCAGGAAAGCTTAGGTCGTTTGAGTGATACCTGCGGAGCACTCATTCCGTTGCGAAAAAATGCTGCATGGTGGGCGCTGACGCAAGATGAGAGAAGACACATTTTTGAAGAACAGTCGCATCATATAAAAATTGGCTTGAAATATCTACCCGCTATCGCTAGACGATTGCATCATTGTCGCGATCTTGACGATGATCAGGCATTCGATTTTTTGACGTGGTTTGAGTTTGCGCCAGAGCATACCTCCGCCTTTGAAGAGTTGCTAGAACTGCTGCGCGCATCTGAGGAATGGAAATATGTTGACCGGGAGGTTGATATCCGTGTGAGTAGATTAAGCGTATAAATTTTTGAAAATATGAGAATTCATGAATAAAAATATTTGTTATAGAGAAGCACATTCAGGTGACATTGCTGAAATGAGTGAAATTCGTTTGATGGTGAAAGAAAATACCTTGTCAGATCCGTCGATTATCACGTATCAGATGTATCAAGAATATTTGGATTTACGCGGGCGCGCTTGGGTTTGCGAGTTAGATGGAAAAATTCTCGGCTTTTCTTATGCAGCGCGTGAAGATGGATCAATCTGGGCATTGTTTATTCGCCCGGAATACGAAGGGCAGAGAATCGGCTCGCGTTTATTGCAGCTCGCTAGCGCCTGGCTATTCGAGCTTGGTCACGCGCAAGTTATTTTAGGCACCTCACCGGATACACGTGCAGATCGCTTTTATCAGGCGCAGGGCTGGCAACGCGGCGCGCTGAAAAACGCCAAAGAGGTGTGCTATTCGCTGCAGAAGAGTGCTGTTGTTAATGCGGATTCGGAGCGGGATCAAATTGCTTGACATACGACGATTTGAGCGTGCCAGCCAGGGCGGCCTCCAATAGCTCGCCCGGCGTGACAATTGTTTCGTGATTTTGCATGCGTAAAGATTGACCTGGGTGTAAATGGATCTGAAAACCACGTTGCAATAAACAGGCAATGATCCAGTCTTCCAGTAGCTTTAAACTGGCTTGGCGCTTGGCTTGTGGAGATAGTAGATCAATGTTGGCTGGTCGATTTTTTTCCCATAGATCGTCGATTTGATAAGCAAGATTGATGAGTTCGGTGAACGCGAGTTTGCTAGGGTTCATCCAATGTTGTGCAAACTGGGCGCGAATTCTGGCGGGAAAAATAGCTCTGGCGTAGTGCGCCCAATCGCTGGTATTCGATAGGCCGGTTTCAAACTGGCTATACCAGATGACTTCGGCGGTCGCTTCGCCCCCCAACAAGTGCAGACAATCCGCCAGCGCCGGGAAGCTTGCTTCATTTTTGCCGCGCAAGGCTTGTAGTCGTTCGCCCAGTGGTAGCGTGCAATCAAAGTTGCTGCTGGCTTGTTGCTTTGCTTCGTTCGGAAACGCTTGCAAGAATGTCTGGATCTCAGCACGTTTTGGGCTGGCTTTACAGAAACGGCGAAAGCCTTCAAAAATCGGTAAATAAGTATCGCGCTGGATGGCTGCATCTAGCTCATATTGCCAATAAGCTTGCCACATCGGGCGCATCAAATCGATTTTCTCTAGTGCGTTGCAAAGAGTGGTGCGACCGTAACGATGCGCAGCCATATTGTCGGCGGTCAGACTGAGCATTGCCTGCGTGTGCGCGGTTAATCGTAAAAATAAATGGGCGAATATCAGCAAACCAATATCGACGATGAACAGACTGTTCTCGCAAACATTGACAACATGCCGTGCACGCCGCCGTAAGCTGTGTAGATGGGCGCTGCCAGTGGTTTGTGGCTGATACAGTGTGCCGATTTGCTGCATGATAATTGCATTGAGCTCTGTTTCACTGAGAATCCCAAACAAGCCAAGTCCGATCAAAATGTATGCGTTTGTCGTTTGTGCGCGCCAGTTGGTTTTGGCAATGATGTTGATCTGGGTGCCTTGGCATAAATAAATTTTTACGGGAATGCGCAAGCCAGATTCGAGTGCGATGCGCTCTATTAACGCAGATAAGCCAGGCACTTGCTGATGTGCGAGACGTATACCATGCACGTTGTCGGGTGCAAACTTGTTGTTAGTTTTCCAGCGTGCCGGACGTAATCCATATGCCAGCGTTAGTCCGGCAAGTAGGCTAATAACACTAGTAAGATTGAGTGCAGAGCGCGTGATCAATTGCGTGATAGGAAGCGCCAAAAGTAACAGCAACATGAGGAACATGGTGAGCTGAAATACAATCCAAATTGATCGCAGGAGATGAACTCGCGCAGTAAGGCTGGCATTGGCATTGGCACTGGGCATATTGTGATGATTGAGACTGGCGCTGGATGCGGTTTCTTTTTGCATAGGTTTCACCATTGTGCCAGTGCAGTGCTGATAACACTACGCAGAATATCGGTTTGCGCAGCACGATTGCGTAATTGATTGCGCTCTTGCGCGCCGATTTGGGCATTGCGCGAGCGTGCCAGAAAGACGGCGGATTGCACTTCCAGATCAAAATCGGCGGTGTCGATTTCTACATTATCGCCGCGCACAAATTGTTGCAATAGCAAAGTGTTGGCTTTGTTTAAATGCAGCAGCGCACGGGTTTGTGAGCTCAAGTTGTCTTGGTTTTGCCGGTTGGCTTCGGCCAGCAGGAGGCTGAGTTGCGCTTTCGATAGCTGCGCCAATTGCAGCGGGTTAAACGTTTGTGCAATCGACAGCGCCTGTGTTGGGTTGCTGCGCAGGGCTAAGGCAAGTTTGACTGACGGCGTATACAGGATGGGATTTTGATAAGGCTTGAGGCCAGCACGCACGCGATAAAAATCTAGCAGACTTAAATCGTTTTTAGCGGCGGGTAATTCCTTGAGCCAAAATTCAGGGTCAATCCGGCTCTGTCGTGCCACCAGCGCGAAATCAGCCGCATGATCGGCACGTCGCTCAGCGCGGGTGTCACGAATTGTCGTTTGCAAGAGTTTGATCGCGTCTAAATTGCGTCCTTGCACCAGCAATAGTTGCACTTCCAGATCGAATAAGGTATCCGCAACACTGGGTGATAATTGATGCAGGCGTTGCAGATCCTGATAGGCCTCGGCATAGTGGCCGTGAATGGCTTTGCGCCAGACTAAACTTTGCAGAATCGCAGGCTCTTGGGGAAAACGCTGGTGAGCGGCCTGCATGGCAACGATGCCCTCTGTACCGGTTTTTAATTGTGCGGCTAAAAAATATGGGATGGGTGAGTTCTGCAGTGTAGCTTGCTGCAACTCTTGGGCGATCAAATTTTGCTCGCCCGCATCAATACGTGTGTCTTGCAATAAAACTTGGTAAACAAGTTGCGCCGGTTTGGCATCGGCAGCACGCTTGGCAACCTCGATTGCGGCGGCATCACTGCTGGCCTTGGCGGCGGCAATCGCCGCCTGTGTGGCAGGTAAATCCCAATCTAGCAAAAACGCCTGTGCCAGCAAGGCGTCGCTGAGCAGCGCTTCTTGCTGGTGTTCGATGGCATAAATACGGCAGGTGCTGAGCTGCGGGCTTGCGCCACCATCAGTATCTTCATTGCCAGGACTGCTAATATTGGGCGGTAGATAACGCAGTGGCGGGTCTGATGCTTTATGGGGTGTATTTAACTCAATAAAACGCTGACCACATGCGACCGCAGCATTGCTTGTAGTATCACTGGAAATTAGCAGCGCGGCGGCACCTGCAATGTTCCAGACACTTAGCCCGGCACGATGTTTTATTTTTTGCTGAAAGCGATCAACCACGAATGCTGGTTTATTATTCAGTGCGCTGCTTTGTGCCACGCCTTTCACCAAACCTATTCTGATTGTAAGCTGGCTGCTGGCGTGCGCAGGTATGCGGCGTTTTTGCCCATCAATCTCAACCTCCAAAGCATCGCTAAAGGCGTTGATGATGAGAATTTCCTGGGTATGGCTTTGTTGATAGAACAGCCAACTGCCGCTGCCAATCAGCAACATAAATACAGCCAACAAAAGACGGCTGTTGAGCCAGCGTGAAAACTGTTCTGGCACTGGTGCCATGATCGTTAAGGGATTTTGCTTAGCCCCAGATTGCGTATTTGGTTTGACCAGATATGAACCGAGGCTAAAGAGCGGAATGCCCGCCACAAAAAAAACTAGACCAGCTAAAAAACTGCCATCGACATCGTGTTGTGCCGCACTGGCGGATTCGTCTTGCCACTGGCAGCCGAATAAGCGCGAACCCCAGACCTGAGCGCTGTATTGGCCGGTGTGGGATCTTGTGTTGGCAAACAGGCGTCGTTGCGTCAGTAAAGTGTTGAGCAAATCCTGGTGTTGCGGACAACGTTTGAAAAAACGTGCAAAAAGCAAAGCGCGATAGACCCGGAAGGCAGAGCCGCTTTGTATCGCCCGGCGGCAGGATGGTTCGTCGAGCAATACGCGTAGTTCTGGGATACGTTGCAACAAATTATTTGAACTATTCATTCAACCATCAACTTTATAAAATTGTTGCAATAAAGCGCTTCATGAGATGCCTTGTGCTGCATCAATGCCACGGCTTTCAGTGATGATCTGATGCATCGCAATATCATGTGCATCTACAGTAAATACGGATAGCGCCTGCTGGTAAGCGATACCGAGCGCAATACACTCTGGCCAGGCGGCCAAGGTGCGGTCATAAAATCCACCGCCATAACCCAGGCGAAAACGGTCGGCATTAAATCCAACGCAAGGGATCAGCAATACTTGCGGCATTGACACGATAGTTCGCTGTTGCGGAATGGCTATGCGATATTGGTCAAGCGTCATCGCCGCGCCCGGTTGCCAGGATAAAAATTGGAGTGGCTGGTCGGGCGTGGCAGCGTAAGGCAGACTGAGCTGAATCCCCATCTGATGCAAAGCAGGGTACAGCGCGAGCAAGTCTGGCTCGGCTTGAATTGGCCAATAGATACCCAAGGTAGTCGGCAAATGAAACTCACACCATTCTGCAATCTGATCGCGGATACTTTGATCCCATTCTGCACGGTTGGCCTCTGTGATTGCCCGGCGTTCCTGCAATAGGCGCTGGCGCAGCGCAATGCGCTGTGTTTTGAGGCGATTCGCTGGATTTGTGTCGGCTTGTTGCGCCAACTGACTTGCGGGTTTCGGCGGCTGTGTCATACTGTTCATCACGTTTAGAAAGAAAGCCGCAGAAATGTTTCTATTAAGATTTACCCAAAGCCGCCGTAACGTCGTAACCGAGTCTTATCGTACCGAAGCGCTGTCTTCGACGCTGCGCCTGGTGGGCACAAATTTGCGTAAATCCTATCAATATATAAAATTTTCTCTAAAATTTGCTGAAGCGGGGCGCGCTATTTTTCCTGCCCTGCCTAGCTTACTGATGATGGTAGCAGTTTTATCCATTCAGGCTGAGGTTTCCGCAAAAGCACCGTTAGTAAAAACCAACAAAAAGCCCGGCACTGTTCGTAACGCAGTGATTAATCAAGATGATCGTTTCATGGCATTGCGCGATGCGGCCTTGCATGATGACCCAAGAGCCGTGCAAGCGCATGCGGCGGCGTTGGCTGATTATGATATCCCCTCGTATGTCGATTATTTCAGTTTGCGCAGCAGGATCGTTTCGGCATCCAGTGCAGAAGTGAAGGCTTTTTTGAGCAAGTATGAAGGCAGTGCGATTGCTGACCGTTTGCGTAACGACTGGTTGCTGGTGTTGGGGCGGCGCGCTGACTGGGCTAATTTTGATGCGCAATACCCGCTATTTGTGGTGGCTGACGACACCCAGTTGAAATGCTATGCGCTGTTGTCGAAAGCGTTGAAACAGCAAAAAGTGAATGTCGAGGCGCGTGCATTGCTGAGCGTACCGCGTGAATACGGCGATGGTTGTTACAGCATGGTGACGTATCTGTATGAAAATGGGCAGCTCAATGCCAATGATTTGTGGAGGCAAATGCAAATCGCCGCCGAAATTTCGGCGACTTCAATGGCGGTAAAAATCGGCAAGCTGCTGGATATTTCCGATAAAGATGTGAAGCAAATCATGGATAAGCCAGAAATTTTGCTGAAAACATTATTGGATAAACGGCCTTGGGCGCGTGAGTTAAGGATTTTTGCGCTGGCACGTCTGGCAAAAAGCAATCCAGAGCAGGCAGTTGCTTCGCTGTCCAATTTCAGTTTGCGTATTAGCGATACTGAAAAAGCCCAGGCCTGGGCACAGATTGCCTTGCCAGTGGCGCAGAAATTGCGACCAGAAGCGCTTATCTATTGGCGCTATGCCGAAGGTGCCAGGCTGTCGCAAGAAGGTTACCAATGGCGAGTACGCAGCGCCCTGCGTGAAGGTCATTGGCGTTTTGTAAAAGCCTTTATCGCCGACATGCCACCTGAATTACGAAAAGAGCCAGCCTGGGTCTATTGGTATGGCCGTGCCTTAATGGATGAGGGCAAGATCGATGAGGCGCAAGCACAGTTTGCCAGCATCGCTGAGCAGCAGCATTTTTATGGCCAGTTGGCGCTCGAAGAACGTGGTCTGAAGATTGGTTTGCCGGTCATGAGTAAACCGATCACCGATGATGAAGTCGCGTTGATGGCGAATAACCCGAATTTGCAACGCGCATTAAAGTTTTATCGTTTGAATTTACGGCTGGAAGGTACCCGCGAATGGAACTGGGAATTGCGCAAAATGAACGAACGCCAGCATCTGGTGGCGGCGGAATTAGCGCGCAGGAATGATTTACTGGACAGGATGGTGAATACCTCGGATCGCACCAAAACCGAAATCGATTTTAATCAACGTTTCCCAACCCCATTTAACGAGAGCATGTACAAAACCACGCAGGCGCTTGGCTTGGATATGGCTTGGGTGTATGGCTTGATCCGGCAGGAGTCACGCTTTATTTCCGGTGCCAAATCGCACGTTGGGGCAAGTGGTTTGATGCAAATCATGCCAGCCACCGCACGCTATGTCGCCAAGAAAATCGGCTTGGGTAAATTTGTTCCTGAGCAGGTGAATGACGTTGATACCAATATCGCACTGGGCACCAATTATTTGAATATGGTACTGACCGATCTGGGCGGCTCGCAGGCTTTGGCGTCGGCCGCCTATAATGCCGGCCCTGGTCGGCCACGCGCATGGCGTTCCACCTTGACCCGACCAGTGGAAGGGGCGATTTTTGCCGAAACCATCCCCTTTACCGAAACCCGCGCTTACGTCAAAAACGTCTTATCGAACGCCACTTATTACGCTGCATTGCTGGAGAAAAAACCGCAATCCTTAAAAATGCGTTTGGGTGTGGTGACACCAAAATTAACCACCGCGTCCGATCTGGACGCGCTGCAAGAAAGCAATTAGACCATGCAAGAAACCGAACTCGACACGACACTAGAAGCCGTATTAACTGGTAAGCCAAAGTCACAATTGCGGCTGATTATCGGCACCAAAAATCTCTCATCGTGGTCGATGCGGCCTTGGGTGCTGATGAAGGCATTTGGTATTCCATTTGAAGAGGTGATGATTCATCTGGATCAATCCGATACCACCAGCAAAATCGCCGAATACTCAATGGCCGGGCGCGTGCCGGTGCTATTGGCCGATGACGTGGTGGTGTGGGATTCGTTAGCCATTTGCGAATTTTTGGCTGAACTTTTTCCGGCACAGAATTTGTGGCCAGAAGCCTTCGAGGCACGTGCCATGGCACGTAGTATCTGTGCTGAAATGCATGCAGGTTTTTCAGCTTTACGCGCCGCCATGCCGATGAATTTGAAACACAGTTTTCCAGGGCGCGGGCGCAATGCAGGTTCGCAGGCCGATATTGGGCGCATTTCTGAAATCTGGGAAGATTGCCTCTCGAATTATGGCGCGCATCATTATCTGTTTGGCGATTTTTCGATTGCTGATGCGTATTTTGCGCCGGTCGTCACCCGCTTTAAAACCTATGGCGTTTCGTTAGCCCCCGCCTTGCAAGCGTATGCAGAACGTGTATTGGCGCATCCCGCAGTGAATGAGTGGATACAAGACGCTTTACGCGAGCCTGATGATCATCAGGCGATCGATTTCCCTTGATCTGGGAGCCGACATGAAAACTTATGTAGTCGGTGGCGCAGTCAGAGACCGGCTGCTGGGATTGCCCGTGCAGGACAAAGATTACGTGGTGGTCGGGGCGACCCCGGAAATCATGCTCAAGCAAGGCTACACGCCGGTGGGCAAAGACTTTCCGGTTTTTCTGCATCCCAAAACCCACGAGGAATATGCACTGGCGCGTACCGAGCGCAAAACTGCACCGGGTTACAAAGGTTTCGTGTTTCATGCCGATGCAGCGGTCACGTTGGAGCAGGATCTCATCCGCCGTGATCTCACTATTAACGCCATGGCGGAAGATGAAAACGGCGTACTGATTGACCCATTTCACGGTCAGCGTGATTTGCAAGATCGTGTTTTCCGCCACGTATCGCCCGCCTTTGCAGAGGACCCGGTACGCATTTTGCGCATTGCCCGCTTTGCCGCCCGCTTTTCGCAGCCGTCTTTTACGTTTTCGCTAGCACCTGAAACACTGGGGTTGATGCAAACCATGGTGCAGGCAGGCGAAGTGGATGCCTTGGTGGCTGAAAGAGTCTGGCAGGAAATTGCGCGCGGCTTGATGGAAGCCAAACCTTCGCGCATGTTTGAGGTGTTGCGCGCTTGCGGTGCTTTGCAGCGCTTGTTGCCAGAGCTGGATGCCCTGTGGGGTGTGCCACAGCCTGAGAAATATCATCCTGAAATTGATACCGGCGTACATATCATGCTGGTGCTTGATTATGCGGCAGAGCGTGGATATAGTCTGCCGATACGATTTGCCGCCTTGTTGCACGACTTGGGTAAGGGTGTTACACCTGCTGCGCAGTGGCCTAGTCATCATGGGCACGAGCAGCTAGGTCTGGACTTGGTTGAGGCCGTATGCCAACGCTTAAAAGTACCTGCCGAATGCCGCGACCTGGCGATTATGACCGCGCGCGACCATGGCAATGTGGGGCGTGCATTGGAAATGCGGGCGGCGACTATACTCGCTTTATTGGAGCGCAATGATGCTTTTCGTAAGCCACAGCGGTTTTTTGATATGTTAAAGACAACCGAATGTGATTGTTTTGGCCGCTCTGGTTTGCCTGCCATCAAGTTCCCGCAAGCGCGTTTCTTGCAACAGGCCTTAGCCGCCGCACAGGGTGTGGATACGGGCGCAATTGCCCAAGAGCAAATTTATATAGGACAAGGGCAGCTTATCGCCGAGGCAATAAAAACAGCGCGGATTGACGCAATTAATCATTGGCGTAAAGTACATTTGGCGGATTTTCTGGAATAAATCGACATTCGGGACTACAATATTATTTGTGCAGTGCACAAATAACCTGCTCGACCAGGGGGAAACCTATGAATAATGCGAATCTTGATCATCACCAACATTCTTTGCTGTCTGTCTTAAATGCGCATCGACATCCTGTCTTTGTGAAAGAACTCAGCGAGCGGGATCGTCGTCGGATCAGGCGTCATTTTCTCGGGCTCAGCGAAAGCGACAGGCTCTTGCGTTTCGGCACTTATTTGCCGGATGAAATGGTTGAAAAATATGTCGCTGGCCTGGATTTTCAGCGTGACAAACTGTTCGGCGTGATTAGCAATCACTTTCGCCTAGTCGGTGTCGGCCATCTGGCGTTCGCGCCGCGTCAAGAAAATGATAAAAAGTCCGATAAAGATCAAATAGCGGAGTTTGGTGTGTCGGTGTCGGATTCGGCACGTGACCGGGGGATTGGCACAAAGCTGTTTGAACGCGGCGCGATTCACTGCCGCAACGCCAACGTCGATACCTTGTACATGCATTGCCTGTCATCGAATCAAACCATGATGCACATTGCCAAAAAAGCGGGTATGGAAATCGCTCGTGAGCATGGTGAAGCGGATGCTTATCTGAAGATCAAACCGGCCGATATGATGAGTGTGATTCAGGAAGTGATGCAAGAACAGGTGGCTTCGCTGGATTACAACATCAAGGCCAATACCAGAGCGGCGATGAAGTGGTTTGAAAATTTCCCGGCATTGCACGGCGATAAATAATCAGCTTACTCAGTGCATCGTCACTGACGACGATGACAACAGCGCTCCCGGAAAGATAGCAAGCTGATTCAGGACAGGAATCAGCAATTGGACGCAAGGAGCAGACTGTGTTTGAAATATTTGATACCGCTGGTCATGTATATACCGGCCCACTGGAAGAAACCCTGCGAGTGCACAAGGTGCGCCGTACCGAGGCAATTCACGCCATCAAGGCTTTTGGAAGCGAATTAAAACAGGCCAGCGCTACGCAAGCCGAGTTGCAGGCCGATTTGACGGCAAATTTACTTGCAGCTTCTGCCAAAAAAAACGATGCGATTCAAGCCTACAGCGAGATGCTACCAGAGGCGCTGGAGCGCGGCCCCTTATTGTTGGCGCAGCAGATTATGCAGACCAAAGTGATTCGTTTGAAAGAAAACGACACCGTACAGGCAGCATGGCAGCTATTGCGAAATCATCAAATTCATCAAGCTCCGGTGTTGAATGTGAAGGGCGAACTGGTGGGAATTCTTCATCAGGATGACTTATTGGACGTGCTGCACCTACAGCTAGCAGAAGTGGTCGCCAGCACTAAATCGTTGGTTAGCGAAGTGATGACTACACCCGTGATTGCCGCTCATGGGGAAACGGATATTCGCCAGATTGCTTCCGTCATGTTGCAGCAAGGCAGCGGTGGCGTACCCATTATTAGTGAAAGCGGCCAGCTGATCGGCATCATCTCGCGTAGCGACATCGTGCGTGCAGTGGTGCATGAACCGCCGCTGAGTTTGTGGACTTAGCGCTAACAGAAAATAAACAATAAACCGGAGGTGTGCTGTAAAAAAACTGCGGTTTTACATTTTATTTCGACTATTGTAGAATTATCGAAATAAATCACCCTTGATCTCAAAAGACGACATGGAAACCAAACAAGCCATCACTGCCTTAGCTGCCTTGGCGCAAGAGTCGCGTCTGGCGGTATTTCGATTATTGGTGCAAGCCGGGCCGAGTGGGATGGTGGCTAGCAAAATCGCCGAGGAGTTGGCGATTCCTGCTTCCTCACTGTCATTTCATTTAAAAGAGCTCACGCGTGCCGATTTAATCGTGCCAACGCAGGATGGGCGCTTCATTATTTACGCCACCAATTTTGCGGTGATGAATCAATTGTTGGCTTTTTTGACGGCTAATTGTTGCGGTGGTAACCCGTGCACACCTGTGCTGGGTATGCAATGCACGTCAAACGAGGCAGCAGCCGCCGAAGCAATAGAACAAACCTAGGAAAATGGAAGCCATCACCATGAGCGATAAAGTCGAAAAAGTCGAAAAAGTCTATCAAGTCTTGTTTTTGTGTACCGGCAATTCGGCGCGCAGCATCATGGCTGAAGCCCTAATGACCACCATGAGCAAGGGGCGCTTTCAAGCCTATTCAGCAGGTAGCACACCAACCGGTAAAGTGCATCCGATGGCCATCGAGATGGTGAAAACCACAGGCTACCCAATCGATCATTTACGCAGCAAAAGCTGGGACGAGTTTGCTCTGCCAGACGCACCGCAGATGGATTTCGTGATCACCGTGTGCGACAACGCAGCTGGTGAGGTATGTCCATTCTGGCCGGGACAGCCGATGTCGGCGCACTGGGGTTTTGAAGATCCGGCGGCGGCCGTCGGCAGCGAAGAATATAAGCGTCGTGTATTTCACGTGGTCTTTCACCAAATTCGCGCCCGTATTGCTTTGTTCTTGAGTTTGCCAGTCGATACATTAGAAAAAAATGCGATCCTGCATGAGCTAAAAGCCATCGGCAACTCTGCCAAGTAATGCGATGAGCACAGATCTCACTCATCAACTACGTCGTCTGGTTGCCGAAGGATTAGGCACTGCGCTTTTGCTGGCGGTGGTCATCGGCTCTGGCATCATGGCGCAGCGTTTGTCGGGCGGTAATCTGGCGCTCGCTTTATTGGCTAATGCGATTGCTACCGGTGGTGGTTTGGTGGCGTTGATCCTCATGTTTGGCGCATTATCGGGCGCGCATTTTAATCCGGTGGTGACACTCTCCGAAGCCTGGCAAGGGAATTTGCCCGCAAAAAATGTGCTGCCCTATATCTTGGTACAAATTATCGGCGCGTTTGCCGGAACTGCCGCCGCACATGGCATGTTTGAGCTGCCACTCTTCTTTGCCTCGACGCATATCCGCACCGGCTGGGCGCAATGGTGGAGCGAATTGATTGCCACCTTTGGCTTGATCGGTGTGATCATCGGCTGTTCGCGCACACGCCCTAACGCGACGCCTTTTGCGGTTGCTGCGTATATCACTGGCGCTTACTGGTTCACTTCCTCCACTTCATTTGCTAATCCCGCCGTCACCTTGGCGCGTGCGGCCAGCGACACGTTTGCCGGCATTCGTCCAGTGGATGCGCCGGGTTTTATCATCGCGCAATGTGTTGGCGCAGCATTGGCGACGGTTTTGTTTAACTGGTTGTACCCGCGCGCGCACGTTGCCATTGCTGACAGCAAGCAAGCTGGACAAATTTCTTCCCAATCACTTTTTTGAAGCACATCATCGAAGTACATCATGTCTATCACGATCTATCACAATCCAAAATGCGGCACCTCACGCAATACCCTGGCATTAATTCGCAATAGCGGTGTTGAACCTAACATCATCGACTATCAAATAACGCCACCTAGCCGTAGCGAACTGCAAACGATGATCCAAAAAGCTGGGCTTACCATCCGTCAGGCACTACGTGAAAAAGGCACGCCATATTTAGAGATGGGACTAGATGACACAACACTCAGCGACGATGCTTTGCTCGATGCGATGTTGGCTACACCAATCTTGATCAACCGTCCCTTCGTCATCACACCGCTAGGGGTACGCTTGTGTCGCCCATCGGAATTGGTGCTAGATATTTTAAGTACGCCGCAACAAGCCGCCTTCAGCAAAGAAGATGGCGAACAAGTGATCGATGCAGAAGGTCGGCGGGTGCAGCAACAATGAATTCGCTAGACGATTTGCCCCAGTTGCACAGCGCCCGTTTCGATGTGCCCACATTAGAAAAATTAGCTTTATCCGGCACTCACCAACCCAGCCATGCGCCACGCTTTTTGCTGCTGTATGGTTCACTGCGTGAGCGCTCATTCAGCCGGCTACTCACCGAAGAAGCCGCTCGCATTTTGCAAGCGATGGGTGGCGAGGTCAAAATTTTTAACCCCAAAGATTTGCCGATGGTCGGCACTGCGCCTGATACCCACCCACAAGTGCAAGCCTTGCGTGCACTATCTGAATGGTCAGAAGGCCAAGTCTGGTGCAGCCCAGAGCGGCACGGCGCGGTCACCGCCGTATTTAAAAATCAGATTGATTGGATTCCATTAGAAAGCGGTGCAATACGGCCAAGCCAAGGCCGCACACTGGCGGTGATGCAAGTCAGCGGCGGCTCGCAATCCTTCAATACCGTCAACAGCCTGCGCTTGCTGGGTCGCTGGATGCGCATGTTCACCATTCCCAACCAATCCTCGGTACCCAAGGCGTATCAAGAATTCGACGAAGCAGGTCGCATGAAACCCTCACCCTATTATGAGCGTGTGGTGGATGTGATGGAAGAGTTATACAAGTTCACCTTGCTGACGCGTGGTCGGGTCGATTACCTGACCAACCGTTACAGCGAGCGTAAGGCGGGTGATGATGATATTGTGAGTAAGATTTAAATATACTGATACCTGTATTTTTTCAAGACACAATTAGGATGTGCGGGATTAAGGTATTTTTTTATAAATTATTGGCAGTATATGAATTTTCCAATAAATAAAACCTCGCTCATCATGCAAAAAATTGCATTGATGAGCGAGGCGGAGTTGAATCAGATTGCTACAGCATGCAATCGGTGGGTATCAATCGCAAGACCCGGTTTCTAGATTTAACGCAAATGCTTACCCAGCCAATCCAGCACCGCGTGATGCCATTGCAAAGAATTCGCGGGTTTTAGGATGTGGTGATTTTCGTCTGGGAAGATCAATAGCTGGCTTTCGATGCCACGCCGCTGCAGGGCTGTGAAAGCGCCAAGTGATTGCATCGAAGGAATCCGAAAATCGCGCTCGCCTTGTGTCACAAACATTGGGGTTTTCCAGTTATTGACGAAGTTAGCCGGATTCACCTTTTCATGATTCGCGCTGGCTTGGTAGTAGGTGCCGCCGTATTCCCATTCAGTGAACCACAGTTCTTCGGTGGTATACGCCATCGCCCGCGTGTCGAAAGCGCCCGCATGGTTGACCAAACATTGGAAGCCGTTTGGCCATTTGCCGGCGATCCAGTTCATCATATAGCCGCCATACGAAGCACCGAGTGCGCAGGCATGTTGGCGATCAATCCAGTCAAACTGTTTGCTGGCAGCGGCTAAGCCTTTCTGCAAATCTTCTAATGGCTTACCACCCCAATCACCGCTGATAGAATCGGTGAAGGCTTGGCCGTAACCAACCGAGCCGTGAAAATCAATCATCACCACCGCATAGCCAGCCCCAGCATAAATTTGCGGGTTCCAGCGATAGCTCCAACCATTGTTAAAGCTGCCTTGTGGCCCGCCATGCACCAGAAACGCCACCGGATATTTTTCACCCGGTTTGGCATTCCACGGTTTCACCACGTAACCGTATACCTTATCGCCCTTAGCACCGGTGAATGAAAACTGCTCGCTCGCGCCCAAGCGCACATCGGCCAGCCGTTCTGCATTCAAATGCGTAATCGGCTGCCATTGCAAAGTATCGCGTTTGGCTTGATACAACTGCGGCGCCGAAGTTAACTGCGCTTGTGTCATCACCATCTGATCGGCGCGTACATCAAAATCGGCTACCACGCCAGCGCCGCTAAGTGCGGTCACTTCTCGCTGCTGGGCGTTGTCACCCACAGCAATTTTAAACACGCGGGTTTGGCCAACATCGGCGCTCTTGGTATACAGCGCCTTGCCATCTTCTGCCCACTGTAGTTCGCTTGCCGAGTGATCCCATTTTTTTGCGATGAAACGCTTTTTGCCAGTGGCCAGATCAAGTAACACAATTTGAAAACGATCTGCCTCAAAACCGGGTCGTTTCATCGCAAGGTAAGCCAAGGTTTTGCCATCTGGCGCAAAGCTTGGTTTGGCATCCCAAGCTAAGTTGTCGGCAGTGAGATTACGCGGCGCAGCGCTGCCATCGCTGGGGCTGAGATACAAATCAAAATTGGTTGACCACGCCTCCTTTTTGCCCGCTACGCGCGCTGAAAACACCAATGTTTTGCCATCTGGGCTGAAATCATAATCGCTTTGATCGCCATCGGGTTTGCTGTGCACATCGGCATCGAGCGAACCGGAAATCGATATCGGTGTACCACTCAGTACGTGATTGGCATCCAATGTAGCGCTGAATAAAACATTACGACGACCATCGGCCCAATTATCCCAATGGCGCACAAAGAGTTGATCATAGTGTTTGCCGCTGGCTTTGCTTTTTTCCTTCTCGCTCAGTTTTTGTTTGCTGCAAGCCAGATCCGGGCAATCACGAAACACCGCAATCGATAAAGCGATCCGCTCGCCGCTCGGTGCGAGTTTGTAGCTCTCAATATCCAGCGGTAAATCAGTGACTTTGCTGCTAGTGCCGACCACACCATCCACCACGCCAGTGCGCCACACTTGCGCGCTGCCGGAACGGGTTGACATAAAATAGATCGCATCACCCTGAGCCGACCAGCTAGGGCTTTGATTATTGCCATCGCCTTGCTCCGCATGCGTCAAGCGCACCGGGGCTGCGGCAGGGTGACGCAGATCTTGCAACCACAGATCGGTACGACCACGATTTTTATCCAAATCGGTACTGCGGATTTGATACACAACATAAGTGCCATCAGGCGAAATCGCCGGTGCGGCAACACGTTCCATGTTAACCAGATCTTCGATCTGTAAACCACGTGTAACGGCTTGAGTTTGCGCGCTGAAGGCACATTGCGCGAAGCCAATAATGGCAAGGGCGAGAGATTGTTTGCTGAATTTCAATTTGATAATCCAAAATATTTTAAAAGGAACCGGGCACTTTTTTTTAAAAGCGCCAATGCTATCCCATCTTGCCACTTTTTAACGGAACTCGTTGATTAATTGCACTTTACAATAGAGCGCTCAGTTCACACTATTTTTATGAAAAAACGGGAGTATAGGCAAATTTTGAAAGATTGATTAATATTGACGGACGTTTTTAAAAATACTTAACCCAGTATATAAATATGCCCAAAAACAGGTAAAAACTAGAAAAAAGTAATAAAAATTGCATAAAATAAGAAAATATCGTCCAATTTAAGACTTTTTATAGTCTAAAATTGGATGATATTTTTATTTGCTATGGCAAAATACTAACGTCTGACAGGGGCAAAATGGGGGTTGATTGTCTTTGCAAAGGCGGGAGCCGTCTACACCGAAAGCAAGCACAATAGCGCGCCATGACGATCTTCGTTGTCCAGAAATCCTCTACTTGCGCCCAAGCGCCGTTTCTAGGATTGACGCATATTGAATACTAATGCCAGATGTTGAAACCACTTTCTTCGCTGCGATATCGTCATAAACCGAGATTTTCCATTAGGCGCACCAGAGGTGCTATTTGAGCGCTGACGGCGCATTTTCGGTCAATTTCGGCGTTCTTCGTTGCTCATGGCTAGCCATGAGCGCCTCATTCACGCCAAAATTGCCTCGAAAAATGCATCCGCCATCATCTCAAATCCTAATGGAAATTCTCGGTTTAAATCAATGACTGCTTCATTTTATTGTCCTTCAGGATCAAGCGCCGCCTGAAGTTTAGCTAACGCCTCTTCAACTACAAATGCGGGCGCAGTCTCAATTCGCTTAGCGGCACGCTCAGAGAGATCCAGCATCCGGCATTGGCTGACAATAACCGCACCCTGTGTTTGCGTGCCTGTCCCCATTAAAGTGACAGCCCAGCCTTTGACACGATCAATATTACCGCCCTGCGTAATCGCAGCAACTAAACTACGACCGCCACGATTAAATTCGGAATTAGAAAGTACCATCACTGGACGCCTTCCCTGCATTTCAGTTCCCAAGGTAGGATCAAGCGTCACTAAAACAATATCGCCTTGCTTAAATGGGCGGCTACGTGCTGTCATAAGACCTCAGACCCGACAATAGGCGCATTGTCCCAGTCTTGCAAATCAGCGGGCATCGGTGCTTTCAGATCACATTGCGCATTCAGCTCAGCAGCCGTATAGCGCTTTTTAATAGCTTTTGGTGTCAAAATAATTGTTCCGTCACTCTGTGTATTGACGACGACCGTCTGACCATCACGCAGATGATGCTCACGCAAAAACGCGGATGGAAAAGTAAGTCCAGTCGAGTTTCCTAATTTCTTAAGTACAAGTTCCATATGAACCTCCGTATAGTCGTACAGCGTACTACATTATAGCTCGCACTCATGCCACGTCAAACAATGTATTACACGCAAAGCCTCGCAGTACGGCGACCACTACCCCGATAACGAAAACGTTCGATACATCACTCATCTCTATTCCCGCAAACTTTCATCAACACTATGCAAATTTTCCCGCGCAAGATTTGATCCAAATCAAATTCCTTTCCGGCACGCAAGGCATAGGCTTTCTAGCGGTTTTAAATCAGTCTCAAATCGTTTATAATTGGAGCGGATAAATACCTGCTAAATCAATGACTTACTTCAATTTCAAAGACACAAATGCAATCACCCGATAAACCTTACGTCAATATTTCTGCTTATAAATTCATTACTTTCAACGACACCGCAGAAAAACGCCCCGAATTTATTGCCAAATGCCAGTCGCTCAATCTGAAAGGAACCGTTTTACTGACGCCCGAAGGCATTAATATGTTTTTGGCTGGTTTGCGTCACGAAATTGATGCCTATATGGATTGGCTACATAGCGACCCGCGCTTCGCCGATGTAGTGGCGAAAGAGAGCTTTTCCGATAGCCAGCCTTTTACCAAATTACTGGTCAAACTAAAGCCGGAAATCATTACCATGCGCATGCCGCTGATTAAGCCTGAGCTTGGCCGTGCACCAAGCGTTGATGCGCCGACTTTGAAACGTTGGCTCGATCAAGGACATGATGATCAAGGCAAGCCGGTGGTGATGGTCGATACGCGCAATGATTTTGAAGTCGATGTGGGTACTTTTAAAAATACCATCGACTACCGCATCAAAAAATTTACTGAATTTCCCGATGTAATCGCCGCCCATCGCGATGAATTAAACGATAAAACCGTCGTCACTTTTTGTACCGGCGGCATTCGCTGTGAAAAAGCGGCGATTCACATGCAAAATGTCGGCTATCAGAACGTGTACCAGTTGGAAGGCGGCATTCTGAAGTATTTTGAAGAAGTGGGTGGCGAGCATTATCAAGGCGATTGCTTCGTGTTTGATTATCGCACCGCGCTCAACCCCAAACTGGAAGCCACCGACACCACGCAATGCTACGCCTGCCGCGCCGTGGTCACGCCGCGCGAACAATTGTCGCCTTGGTATATTCCCGGTAAATCTTGCCCGCATTGCCAAAAGATGTCACGCGAAATACCTAGCGAATCTGCGATGCCGACTGAACCAGCTTCGGCATAGGCTTAGTTACAGGCTTAGTTGCAATCTTAGTTGCAGTCTTGGCCTTAATTTTACCCACCGCGCAAATAGATACTGGTGGCAGCATAAGCCTCAAAATAGAAAACCCGCAGAGCTGATCTGCGGGTTTTTTATATCAAATGCGATACTCCCTCATTTTTGAAAATATCGCGGATCAACTTAACCATGCCATTGCTGGCACGGGTTGCACTCCTTATGCGAAACGGGCAGCCGTTTCAGCGATGCGTTTGCCAAACAATTTTGCTGTTTCCAAATCACCTGGCAATGGTCCTTCTTCTGGCGTTGAATCGGAAGGCGCCTGTGTCATCAGGCCAGAGAAGCTCGCCAAATAGTTCACATCATTACGCTGTGCTGCTTTGCTGTTGGATGGCATGATGCCGGTGCCGACCCAAATCATAGAATGCTGCTGCGAGAAGGTGAACAAGTATTGCAATGTCGAGAGTTTGTCACCGTTCATCGACGCTGAATTGGTGAAAGCCGCAGCCAATTTGTTTTTCCATGCTTGGGTATACCAAGGCTTAGACGATGCGTCTGCAAACTTTTTGAATTGCCATGACACAGTGCCCATATAAGTTGGCGAGCCAAACACGATGGCATCGGCCGCTGCCAAAGTCGCCCACTGTGCTTCCGTTAAATTGCCTTCGGCATCAATCAATACCAGCTCTGCCGCCGCACCAGCCGCATCTGCGCCCACTTTGATGGCTTCTGCCGCTTTGGTGGTGTGCCCATAACCTGAGTGATAAACAATCGCTACTTTTTTCATCATATTTCCTTCAATTAAAATAAACCAATAAGGCTTGGTGGGGGTGAAACTTTCAAGGCTTCCAGATAACTCTTACTCACTAACTCTTACTCACGAACTCTTACTCACGAACTCTTACTCACTGCTCTAGCTCACTACTAGAGACCTCTGCGCAACTTACTGCGCGACTGTGCAGAGGTCGCTATGAATCAATGCGGTAAATCAAAAACCAATACCTCAGCATCAACGCCTTGGCTTAAGCTCAGGCTCTGCTCATGCTGCAACATCAATGCATCACCAGCTTGTAGCGAGTGACCATTCACGTTCAATGCACCTCGTGCCAAATGCACATAGGTTAAACGATCTACTGCCAGCGGCATTGCACAGTGCTCAGCGCCGTTAAACAAGCCGGCGAACAGGCGCGCATCTTGATGAATCGTCACCGCGCCGTCATTACCGTCAGGCGACGCAATCAAGCGCAAATTGCCTTGCTTTTCGGCGCGCTCAAAATGCTTTTCTTCGTAGCCCGGCGCAACGCCTTGCTGGTTAGGCTGTATCCAGATTTGCAGCATGTGGGTTTTGTCGCTACTGGATGGATTAAATTCAGAATGTTGCACGCCAGTGCCTGCGCTCATACGCTGCACGTTGCCCGGACGAATGATACTGCCATTGCCCATACTGTCTTTGTGCGCAATCGCGCCGTCCAACACATAGGTGATAATTTCCATATCGCGATGGCCATGCGTACCAAAACCCATGCCGGCGGCGATATGGTCATCATTAATCACACGCAAAGGGCCAAAACCCATGTGCTTGGGGTCATAGTAATCAGCGAAAGAAAAACTATGATGCGATTGCAACCAGCCGTGATTGGCATAACCGCGTTCGTCTGCTTTGCGTAATGTGATCATGATGCACCCTTATTCAAATTATTTAACCTAGAAACGGCAGTTGGACGAACGGGAGTGTGCGTTTTTGCGGTTTCCTGCCTAGGCGCGACGACGACGCAGACTACATTCTGCTAGGA